>Ga0056128_1000237_pt1 | contig 42556 bp, 28 predicted proteins | sample WorMetLIZISLAND2_FD_71113 | JGI IMG/M metagenome (GOLD analysis project Ga0056128, IMG submission 71113) | Marine gutless worms symbiont microbial communities from Max Planck institute for Marine Microbiology, Germany - Olavius geniculatus... ... | reverse complement strand
TCAAAGTGACAAATCTTGGTGGCCCAGACACAGAGCAGACATCAATCAACGGCAATAGAGCGCGACATGGCTTGACGTCCTGGCTGATTGCACTGTTGATAGACTGCTTCCCGGCGTGTGGCGTGCATGCTGTGACTTTCATCTCGCCCACAGTGCAGACATCAAACGCAAATTGCTTAAGCTTCTCCACAAATACATAAACGAAGTTCATTAATCCGAATTTTAGAGGTCGAAATTCGAATTTGAAAAAAAACGAATTTAACATCCCTACTCTCGTCCATCCGTCTGTCTGTCTGTTCGTAACGGATGTATTGTGAATAAGCACTGGGTCATAAAGAGGAAAACTTTTTTCACAGATAATTAGTTTTGTGTCAATGCTCTCTGCGTACAAAATTTCGGGGATGCCATGCAAGGGAAACATTTTCAAATTTGGGGTTGAATAGACGGTGCTAGGAAAATGTGCACTTTCACAGAAAACTAGCCATATCTCGCCCATTCAGATAAGATAAAAATCATCAAACTTGGATGACCTTAGAGGTCAGTACTGCAATTCACAGGAACAGTATATACAAGGTGTAGTGTGTCTTCTCTAGCAACAGCTAGGCTTCCTTCTTATTATTATATCCTGTTGAAACTCTAGCTATATACGTCTATAGCGAGTGACACAAAATTGGAGCTTTTTACGCTGAACTATAAGCACTACGTAAGGACAAGGGGTTCAGTAATTATCAGTGTTAGCGAACGAAAGTTGTCGGGTACGAAAGTTCCATGAATCATAAGTTCTTTGCATATGCCTAATGAGTGACAATCGTGCACAGTGCGGATTATGCTAAGTCGTTAGCGGCATAATGCAATTAACACAGTTCTCTTTAAAAGATAAAATTATTTCTCTCTCTACTCCAACGCTGCAAATTTACTTTTTTGCAAACAAAATAAACACTCACTATTACAATCATCCGCCATTTTTCTCTTTCCGTAACCGGCTGGAAAATAAGTAAATTTAGTAAAACGTCCTGCGATAGGCAGCTGGTCAGACTGATGACATGAGTTGAACTCGAATCGCCGGTTAATCGCTGACACTTGACAATGTGCACAGAAAAGAAAATGCAGTACAACTTTCGAAGATTCTGCACACAGCATTGAAATATCGAATTTGTAACAATAATCTTTATTTGTAACCGCGACTTCAACTAGCCTACCCTTCTTTAGCTCTTCTCCTGTATCTTATTAAATACTGTGTTATTGTGTGTGTTACTGTGTTAGGCCTAAATGTGGGCTGGACACACCGCGGCAGTGCTGAATACAGAAAAAAAACAAAATTGCCAAATGCAGAACTGACAACTGAGTGCTGATTAAAATAGCGGTAAGTGTCTCTGGTGGCTCTTCATGAAAGAGTGGCGACTCACTTTTTTCTAAATTGGTGGAGAAATTAAACATGTTGCATGTTATCGGCTTATCGTGATATCAAATTGATGAATTGCTTACTGTAGGCCTATAGCTTGTTCGTTGAATTGTTTTTGTTTGTAATCATGTTTTAAAAAATAAGCTAAAAATGACACTTGACAAAAATCGCGTACGTTGTCCTACAACAAGAAGCCCACATAGGGCTAACGCTATACGGTGGGACCGGCCGTACCCGTCTAGCCTATGTCCGAAAGCCAGCGTTCGACTTCCGATAGCTGAGAGAAAGCGATTTCCCAGAGGTGACTACAATTCTATCTACGCTATGCTATAGGGCTGCTACCAAACGCTACAATCAACGCTAGAATACGGTATAGCCTACGCAGTACGCACGTAGATGACGTATGGATGCAGGCAAAAACTTTGCGTTAAAAATTGCGGCCAAACCGCTGCAGATAGAGACATGGTTACTATTGACAGTTTATAGAAACCCGTCATCGCCATAACCAACAGTATCATCGACGACTCTTACTAGGCCTACATACCTACCGTTAACCAGAAATTATACATGCGTTATGGGGTGTTTACACGATCTAGCAAACGTCCAGCAAACTTCCAGCAAATGTATTCAGAATGCACGTGCTAATGCTGGACGTTTGCTGGATCGTGTAAACACCTTATTACAGAGACGCAGACAGACAGACAACACCATCGGTGCGACCGTAAGTACGGTCGGCCAAAAACTAGTAGCTACTCGAAGTTTCGAACTAGGAGCCGCCGCGTGCTGTTTGCAGTTTTACCGCATATCTTCAACAGATCGTATGGGCTGAGGCGCGTTTTTATAGCCAGCTTTTACAGAGTGGACCAAAAATGGCACCATTTTATTTGCCTTAACTTCATCAAATGTTAATCGATTTTTAAAAAAATTACTGTCAAAAATCAATAGAAGATTTTGTAGACTTGCAGATAAATAAAGACTTGCTGCTTATACCGTAACAGGCATTGCTGACGAGCTTTTTATAAGCCTAATACGAGACTATCGTCGTCACGAAACCGACAAATGTATGCGTAAAAACAATCTACGTAACAACAACTACGTCAACTGATCAATTTCATACATTACATAGACGTGAAATACACGGCCCATCGCTCACAAGCATTATTACATGCATATGTCATTTATACAGCACAACGCGACTAGGCTAGATATAGGCCTATAGCTATATCGTTAACAGTCACAACGGTGATATACTGTACAGTGTACAGTACGCGAATTGCCACGTAGCTACACGATGTATTAGCAAAAGAGAAGTAAGCTTATAGCATGTTGCTAAAATTGCTACAAAATGTCAGAGATGCACGTGAATTGTCTAAACTAATTTGCATGCAAGCTTTGTTACGTAAAAAACTGTGCGGACAAAAAATTCGCGAACTGTTCAAGTGGCGATCTATGAATTTGTTAATGGTGCAATAGAAACGAGAAAAAAGCTCTGACGGCACAAAACTCCACAGACAATAATGCCGTGATGCAGCCATAGCTTGCTTAATATACACCGTGTCCAGAAAAAAGCCTACGGTATTTTCGACATAACTTTGAGAAACTTAAACATATTTTCATAATTTTTGGCAAGAATCGTCCTGAATGTTCACTTGATTAAACTGTTGAGATATTTTCTTTTTATACTGCCATGTCACTACGTAGAGCTGACGTAATTATGACGTCATCGAAAATGCCGTTTTTATTGCATCCGAGGTGAAAAACGCTAATAGTGTTTTGGTTAATAACTTTACCAAATGTGAACGTATGTTTATAATTTTTGGTAGGCAACATTGAAAAAGTAACGCGCAACTGACAGTGTACTGATAGTCTACTTTGTCCGAATACTGACGCCACTTTACCGCGTAAAATAAAACACTCTTCGTATTTTTACTTTACTCCATACCAAAATAAACAGAAATGCAGAAAAAATAGTTTTTTTTGCTTGTGGCTGCCTTAGTTGTCATCAATAGTGACAAAACTTGCTATTAACCGAGTTTGAGTCAACAACTTTTTTTTACAAATGTACACTACCGCGACGGTAAAGCATGCTGCAGAAATGACGCTGCTCGCTGATAACGGCTGCTGCACAACGACGTTCCCGCAGTGCACGCGATGACCTCGCTTAACATGGCGAAAATCAAGATTAGGTTAAAAAAAATTGATAAAAAATAACTTTTTATGCCAACAATGTCTCGAGCTTTTTGTTGCAATTTTCTTTCAGTAGTTTTCTTGTTTTCATATTGCAGAGGCTCATTTAGACGTTATTTTTTCCGCGAAAGTGGCATTTTCCATGACGTCATGATTACATTGGCTATATTCAGTAAAAAGTAAATTTTGAAAACAAGTTTTAGATGTTTCCAGTAAAGCGTATCATTATGATAATGTGTGCAAAAAACTATAAAAGTAAATTTACATTTGTTGAAGTTATTCAAGAAAAAGTACAGGCTCTTTTTCTGGACACGGTGTATGTAACGGGACACTATGCAGTAGGCTATGAATTATTTTACATATAGGCCTATGCTCAATGGCCGATGACTGTGAGCCAGCGAAGCAAAGTGGCTTATAATACAACAGTAATTGCCTGTCACATGACGAGAATCAGGATTCAATAAATTTAGATCCGGTCCCAAACCGTTCGTAACCAAAATCTGACTGGTTTGTCCATGGGCCTCTCTCTGCCTTTCTGTAAAATTTCATCAAAATCCTATCATAACTTCTCGAGCTATTCAGTCGACTCAGTGGAGCGAGTCACCAAAAGATGCTGTTTTATCGTCGCGTCGCACGCGAAAGGCCCAGATGCAGCACGAGAGACAATATATTCTTGCATATAATCATTGAATTTATACTTCGGCGACTTAAAGTTACGCATAGTGAGAAATCAGCCTGGTGGCTTTTTGTCCAGGGTTCGTATCTAAGGTCCCTGCGCTGTCCTACTGCAGTGATCCGTAGGGTGGAGGAGACGCCATCTGTCCGGACAAGATAAACAAGACGAACAGACAATGTCACATAACACTGTCACACAACCTGTGCCTTCTACGGCGAAGCTAATAACGACGTTCTATAGCAGTTTATGTACACAAATAGCTATACATATGTGTGAAAGTTGCGCCAATAAGTGTATACAGCAAAACACTTGTCACAACACGCGCACGCATAACCACAATATTAACAGGTACAAACGATGCAAGGTCTAAAATACTTAGGACACAAAAACATTAATTCGACAGTAACTGCTAACAAAAACGTTACTGATCAAAATGTGTTAATCATTGTGAAATATGCATGCTGACATTATCGTGAAAATGTGAAGTGTTCGCCATACAGTAACATATTTTGCTAGAAAACGGAATCGTTAAAAACTACGCGAAGAAAAAAACAGTGAGCTTCGACGAATGTTTCAAAAATGTGCCGTGAGCAGAAAGACCATATTGCTAACGTGAAAGCGGCCTACAATCTACAACGATTCAACTACGTACGAGAATATTCGAACTTCATACATCGCCAAATACTCTTCTGTATGTACATAACAACAGAGCGTCGAAAACAGCAAAAAAACGTCACTGGAGTGAGACAAATCAACGTGAACTCAGCCATTCAACAAAGGTCTAGAGCCTACAAGTACAAGAGTCTCTGCACGGATCTAAAATAGACGACGAAAAGCGACTTGAATAATAAAAAAACAACGTGCCACAATGTCGCAACAATATTAACAACAACAACAACGACGACCGTGTGAAATCTTTTACCATCTAGCACCTAGCGGTCTCCATTTAATAAGTGATCAAAATTGACGTCCCACAAAAGTGAAACAGCGAGTCTTTGTGAGTTAACAGCCTATTTTAATCTCCGATTATTTACGACGGTGCTGGATTTAAACAGAGTACATTTATCTGAAACACTTACTTAAATTCTTTGCTAAACTGCAGAGCGTATCGAGATGATGAGCTGTTGCTAAGGGTGTACGGACAAAAGGCCACCAGGCTGGTTTTTCACTAAAGTTCTTCGTCCAAATAAAGCACACATTCTTTTGGAAATAACTCAAGTTGCCACACTATGACATTGTAGATCTACTGCGAAATAAATTGACAATTTTTGTTACCGTAATTTATAGCGTCTTTTTGCTTTATTTTTCTGTACTCAGTCGAGCCAGTCATAGAAAGATGCTGCTTTAAGTTTGTAAGCGAAAAGCCCGGACACAGCTCGAGAGACAATGTTCTTGCATATAAGTCACTGAACTCAGACATTGGCGACTTGAGTTACGCATAGTGAAGAATCAGCCTGGTGGCTTTTGGTCCGGGGTTCGCGGCTAAAGTGTTTGCGTTATTCTACTGCAGTGATCCGTAGGGTGGTGGCGACGACATCTGTCCAGACCCGGATCGAGACCCGTTCCAGTCCGGGACACCACCACCACTACCGTATCCGTAGCCGTGTCCGCCGGTGAAGTCGACGTTGCCGGCGGGCGCGATGGCTCCGTAAGAGTCGACGGCTGGGGCAGCGGGTGGCGGCGGTAGAGGCGGAGCGGCGACCGCGGCGTCCAGACCGTTGGCGATGCTTCCGCGAGATGTCGACCTCTTCGTACTGATGCGGAACGTCTCGAACTTGGTGGCTCCATTCATCTCGTCGACGGTCGATGATCCCTGGCGCAGATACTGCAGCACGGGGATGGCGCCGAACACGAGCGTAGCGACAATGTAAACGCAGCCGACGACGATAAACACATCCGTGTATGATCCGTTGATGTCGTATATCGCACCTGCCGTCGTCATAGCAAGTTTCTGTAGTTTTTTTTTGGATTTTTATCGCTTGCTGTGCATTTACATTTGCTTTATGCAATAAAAAATTACTCGATGTAAAATTTTATTACAACTGTAGCTTTTTTGCTAAAGCGACTGTTTTTTTATATTATATAGACAATAGTGATGTGCCAATGACATCAACAGCAAGCATCCGTATACATAGCTGTTTGTAGTAGTATTTAAAAAACAATTCTTTAAAATTCATTTTTTGCTTGTGCTTCATACTTCTAAGCCAAATTTTGTATATTTTTTTTCAATTTTTTTCGCAAAATACTGGACAGTAACTTACACTAATGGTAGTTTTGGTTTACGCACTCTAAGTAAGTAAGTAAATGATTTATAAAGCGCCAAAGTCTCAGAAAGAATCAGGGCGCAAAGAAAGAATCAGGGCGCAATTCTTCTACAAATCAACTGATCTAAGATTGGCAATCCACTTAGCAACGAAAATGCTGTTGCTGTGTGCAACGCAAATGTGGAATTTGTAGAGTCCTTCGTCTACCTAGGAAGCGCACAGCACAGAAATGTAAGCAGTGACACAGAAATCCGGAGACGAATCGGCATAGCTCGCGACTGTATAACACAACTTTACAGCCATATTTGGAAGTCATCAATCTCCCTCAGCACAAAGGTTCGTCTCTACATGGTTTACATACTGCCCGTCATACAGTACTGTTGCGACACCTGGACAGTGACCAAGCAACTCTCAGATGCCTTTGACATGTGGTGGCAGAGGAGAATACTTCGCATTCCATACACACGCCATGTCACAAATGCCGAAATGAGAAGTACCACAGGGTGCTCCGCTGCCTCCAAGTTGGTGCGCATGAGAAGGCTTGAACTATTCGGCCACCTGGCTAGAAGATCATATGAGGAAGACCACCACAGGGTCGTGGTAGCTGCAATGAGCAACCCGCCTGCAATATGGAGAAGACCGAGAGGACGTCCTCGTGATACATGGTTGAAGACCGTGTCCCGGGACGTCCCCACCTCAGCACCGGCGTTCACTCGGCCTGGCGTCTCGCTGCAGATCGCCGGCAGTGGAGTCAAGTCGTCGACACCGCTATGCTCCAATAGGAGTCTGCCAACAAAGAGGAGGAGTATTAGTTTAACACAGTTATTGGTGACATTCTAGGGAGCCACTTTTATTGGGACACAGTGTAGATTAAACTGACCGCTTGCCTGCCAGTTCTTCAATGCATATTATGCATTATATCACAAAAAACAGCATAAAAACATAGTGTTTGATAAACCAACAGAACCCCATTTTCTTCCACGACAGAGAGCAGCAAATAGATGTATAAAATCAAATGATGTATAATGACGAGTCAGTGTGATAGCTGCAGAGTGCAGATGAAAAAATCTAAGAGTAAGTAAGTAAATAAATTTATGCGCTGCAGGGCACACATCCTATTCACATTACTGTCATTTTTTTGTCGTGTACGTCGCCAGCATGCTGTGTAAGCCTACGCTGAGCATCTCTATATGCAGTGTGTGTGTGCACGTTGTTCTGCAAGCCGCTTATTGTTTTCTTGCGTGACGTCACTGCGTTTCGTTCATGCAGTTAATTACATGCCATGCCGTTCCGTCTGCAGACTCTGCAACCGAGCGCTGTAACCACGACTAAACTCAAACAGAGGGGGGCATTAGCTCGGTCGCGCTCTCTGACAACTGCAGTGTACGCATTACGACTTAGCCACACTGCATAAATTCAGCAATCGCATCATACGTTTTGACAAACAGCAGTGCGATTCTATGCTGCTAGGAGAACGTCGCTATCATCAATCATCTCCACTTTTTACGCGCGAAAGCAGCTACTGCTTTAGCACGTTTTAGCCATCACAATTCTGTCTGTTCGTCTGTCCGTCTGTCACACGGGTGAATCAGTCAAAAATGGTGCAAGCTAGGATCGCCAAATCTTCACTATCGGCTGCCTGAAAAACTTTAGTTTAAGGAACCGTAAAGCTTTTCCATAAATTCGAAGGGGGCCACCCCGAACTAAGGCGCTAAATGAGAGGAAGGTGGAAAAAAATTGCGATTTTCAGCCAATAAGTCGCTGTATCTCAGTAACGGTTCGAGATAGGGTTTAGGTTACTATGATTCATTAATAGGAAGTCGTACACTGGCTCTCGATTGGTGCCGAATTCAATAAACTTAAATGACCATGAACTCCAAAATAGGGGTTTATAGATTTTTTGGCGATTTCGGGCTGCGACACAAATTTCAAGAGCGAATTGCGCCGAAATCAATAATGAGATAGACATGAAGAAGCTGCACAAAAAATTTTCAGCAATGAACGTAGATTTCGATGGTCCAAGTATCGATTTTTTAGGTTCAAGGAAACCTGTGCACGAAGACATCAAAGAGCGGTAGCCTTGCAAAAGTCGTTATTTTACCGTTGTTGGCCAGTCTTTCGTGAAAACGGTTGCATATAGGCATGGACATACTGCCTATCACAACAAACACTAGTAGCAAGCTTTTCAATCGTATCAACATCGATGACTTTAAAAGACCCTGAACTTCCAAAATAAAGGGTTGATATTGATTTTTGTGATCTTCGGCTGCAGCGCACACTTCACAAATGAACTGCGACGAAATGGCTGGAGATAGACTGATGGTTTGCGAACAGAAACTGCTATAGGCTTTCGCGCGTCTCGTAAGCATTAGCTCAAATTTCTTGTTTATGTTTGCTCGAAAAAACAACATAGTAGGTTACATTTGATAAGCAGTACAATGGGACAGTTATAGGCATCGGCAGTGCTCTAACAGAAGTTCGCTACAACAGTGACAATATCGACTAGTTAATTTTGTAAATTAAAGAAGCGCCTGTTAAACAAACGTCTAAGAGGCGCCTGTTAAAATTTAAAAAAAACGTGATTTAAGTTACAATCTTAACACGTAGCCTACAACTTATTACAAAATTTTTATCGAAAACTATAAACTGGAATCTTTGGGGACATAATTCACACAGTCATCGCCGAGACGCGAAAACATTTGACGGAGTTGACTGAAAATAACGGACATGAAAAAGATTGATCGCTGTCAAAATTGCAAGACACGAAATTGCAAGATAAAAGACATACACAAATTACATTACAATGCAGTGTACAGTTTTGTAAAAAAAAACCGTAAAACTCAAGTCAGAACAGCAAGTTAAGTTTATATTATTACAGAATAACAGGAAATGTTTGATTGGCAATAACTAGTGTAAGTTCATAGTTTGTATTCGGTTAAATTGTAAGATGCAAACCACAAATCACGCACGTCATATATCAAACAGGCTTTCGTGTCCTGCATTTTTATGTTCGTATTTTTGCGTTTGATGAAACAGAGAATGATGATGATGCACAAACCGGAGAAGAACGGTCCGAGGAGAATGCCGATGCCTGACCACAGATTAGTGCAAGCCCAAGCGACGTCGATCGGCAGCTGAGTCACTTCGCCTGACGCCGCGTACGTGTAAACGATGTTCAAGCCTAGAAAGCCGCCCATACCTATACACCGCATGCCACACAGGAATTAAGAAACATTGAAGCGAAATGTTGTCTCAGCAGCAGCTTGCGCATTGTGTAAATTACTGATCGGCGCAAAAAGTTAAGACTAAAAGTTATGATGCACACACGAAACTTTATTAACCAGTCTGGCACTAGATTTTGTCAGAATACAAACATACGACTGAGTGTAAAAGACAGAAAAACTAATATGCATCTTGCTTTTGTTTTCATTATCCCATATAAATTTTATTAAACTATTATAAACTTATAATACAAAGAAATAAACGGTAAAAACGTGTTTTCATCGCTCATCAAGAAAACCCATTTCGGAACTAAAGAGCGTCACCTGCCATATAGGATCACGCAGTGTCACCTACCACTCGACAGGTTTACGCGTTCTGCCTTACCCCCAGCCAAGCAGGTTTTGCGGATGAAAAATTGAGTTGACCTTAAGAAAAATAATTGCTGAATATGCCTAGAGCAAAGGCTTTTTATCAGTCAGCGAAATTACTCGAAACGTTTTACGAATAAAGTTTTCATGAAAATTTTAAAACACAGATGTAGCAGTTGTTTGACCCGCGTGTATGCAGTGAAATTAACCTCCCTGAAAAATCCAATCTATTACGAGATATCAAAATATCAGTTAATATCCAGTGACGATGATGACAGTGATGATGGTGGTATTGTAATAAAATGATGAAGAAGATTCAGCGAAGGAAGGAACGTTATACCAATAGCGACGGCAAGTATCATGACGTAGGTGATATCAACGAGCGGCCAGATGATACAGATGACGGCCAGACAACTCGACGAAACGATGTTGACGTAAACCAGTCGGTCCTTGAGATAGTCGCCAAGGAATGAGGCGACGATGTACGTGACGCATTCTGCCATGCTGAGCAGTGTCAACGCCACGGAACTTTGCTGCAGTGCAAAGTGCTTCAGCTCCATATAGTAGCCCTAGTGTATCAGACACAAGCAACGACTGCGATAACAACACTTAGATCCTCGCCGACGTGTACGTTTTATCAGCGTCTACAGTATATTATTCGAGTGTAAAGAGACATAATGATCTGTATGCCGTCATGAAACGTGTTTATTTCAAGCATGACTGTGGTCGACGGTGAGTTCTGCGTGAGACGTGCGTGTGATAAACAGACGCGAGACTCGTTTCAATCGTCACGCGTGACTGGAGTGAGATTATGGGCGATTATAATATTCCAGTCACTGCGGTGAGATTGCAATATTGCAAGATTGCAATATGTAAATATGTACCGGTTTCAACACTTTCTACAGTAAATTGCGCGAGTGCACGAAGGCATAAATTCGCATAATACGCAGTAAACCGTGTTGAAACGTAGCCTACTTATTTTGTGACCGTGGTGGACTGGACGCGCGTGTGATATACAAACGCTGTCACGCTTGAGTAAAGTGAGATTATAAGCACTTGTAACACCCCAGACACTATACTAAGAGATAACAGGACCAAGTAAATCATGAAATAAACACAGTATAACCACGAGCTGCAGCAAAACGATATCAGTAACAAATTAAACTGACACTGGACGGCATCGCTGGCAGTTTTCGCTGCCAACATGATATTTCTTGAAGAACTTTAAATGAGAATCCCTGGCTAACATAATGTGATACAACTCGGGCGGTGTATATGTGGACAACGTACAAGGTTGACGAAGGGCATGTAGAAGCCGAGGTAGCTGAACAGGTTGCCGACGTTCCAGAGCACGATCTCGGGGCGCTGCCGGACGTCGGCCAGCGTGCAGTAGCGGCGCACCGTCGCACTGCTTGTGGGACCTGACCCGGTCGACCGGACGCCGTCATCGTCGTCGTAGTCCGACTCGCCGTCATACCGCCCTCCTCCACCCCTGTTCTCCAGCTGACTGGCGGTGGCATCCTGGCGCGCCGAGAAGTTCCAGCAGCACAGGACCCCGGTGACAAGCACCAGGCAGGCCGAGCAGCGAAAGGCGATGCGGAAGTTGAAGTTCGCCAGCAACCACGCGTTGATCGGGTTAAACAGAAGACTTCCTGGCGCACAGCGACAGACAGTTTCAGGGTTTGGACAGTAAGCAAGTTTAGTGCAAACATCTATCCGTCCACTAAAAATGCGTGTAGTTATCGTGACCATAATGCTAATTCGTCTCCGTCCATTGCACCAGAGACATGTGTATATGCGTTATACAAATGTATGTTTGATTGTTTAAAATTCGATATGGTGTGTAAGTAGCTTTGCATAAGATATTAATACAATCCAGTGTGCTGACTTGAGTGCTATGTAAATCACCATTCATTTACTTACTTAATTTTTATTTCCAAAAATCAATGAAAAAAAAGGTCTTTAATATCTTTAAAACATTTTCCGATTTTGTTCGTTAAGTTATACAAACGCGGTTAGTTAAGGTTCAAAAAAGATTCCAGGGCGATTAGCCTTAGTAGTTGTAGTGAGTTAAATCCGTCCACGGTCGTGCACGCGGAAATCCAGGAAGGGGTCACTGCTCACTGCCATTTCGTACAGGAGTCAAACCACCTATCACCGACAAATACAACTCCAGCAAACATGTTTTCCCAGCTGATGATGTACTGTTTACACCAAAGCTCTATAAATAGTAACAACCCATAAATGTTTGAACTGGTTTGGCAGGCTGCCACTGACCTATAGGGTACCCGCAGAGCAGAATGCTGGTGGCGAGGACGTGGTACTTGTGGTCCTTCTGGAAGTAGTCGCCGATGACGAGCGACGACGCCATGTAGATCAGACTGGAGCCGAAGCCGTACATGATGCTGTGGGTTAGGAACAGCCACTCGGGCGTCTGTACGAACGACGAGCCCAGGCAACTGATGGTCAGCACGCCGGTGCCCAGCAGACCACTGACGCGGAAACCGCGATGACCGAACATCCGGATGAACCCGACCGACAGCGGAGCGCACGACAGCGAGATGCAGAACGAAAGCGTCCCGATCCAGTCTGAACACATGCAACACGACCCAGAACATTTTCCTACTGCCAAGCCTGCCCTGGTTGCGTATGCATGCAAAATAAAAATAATCCGCAAATCTGGAAAAGTTTTAAGGAAAAGTTTTAGCAGTATCGAACATAATGCGAAATAAAAGTGTTGTGCACACTTGCAGGTTTTTTTCAGCAAGATCAAAAACATTTTGAAGACAGATCGTGCTTACGTGCAAAATGACATAATACGTGCAACATTTGTATTTCAGAAATCCATATGTAACTATTAAGCCTGTACAACCTAATGTACGAAAAAAACAGCGTCAGTAAACGACAAAGTGACGAGAGTCTAAATCGACAGTAACTACAGAGACAAATTCTGAAGTAGATTGGCACAATAAAAAAAACTTGCTGCGTAAAACTTGTGCAAATAACGATATTACAAGTTTTGCATTTATCGAGATTGTCTATACATACAGTTGTTCATAATCAATCACAGCCAGAAAAAGTAATTTATTACGATTTTGAGTTACTTGGTTAAACGGATGCTGCTTTTTTCTGCACTGAGTAGTAATTGCAATTTGGAGTAATTAGAACTAAAATAGCTTTTATGATCAATACAACAGCACAACACCGCAACACTTATATGAAACACGAATTAAATCAGGAAAATGTTTAAACTCCAATTTTATCTGCTCATTTTTGCAAACACAATTATTTTTTCCTAATTAGCCTATTGATTTTACTTTAGACACTTGTTTTCAGCAACACGTGGATGCAGTTAAATATTCGAATGGTGCCGTCTCAGACTCTCGGTTTTAAGCGACAAAGAAAGAATCAGTTATGACGATGCAAAATCCCTTCGCGCCCGTGGCTCGATGGTGCAAAATCCGCGAATCTAATCCACAACAAACATTGCGGAGGATAAGTAGTGTACAGTAGGCTGCGGGCGGTTTGGCATGGGCCTGGGTGGGCCATAATCCACGACGAAATGCTCAAGCACGCATGTTACGTCGTCGGGGACTGCGAAGAAGACAGCCGCTGGACACGGGGAAGGGACGCCAAGCCGACACAGCTTAGCATCGCGTCAATGTAATGCCGAAATAATTTCGCGTTAGCCTGCGAGGAAGAAGTGATTGAGTGTGGGCACCGGCCGGTGTCACATTAAAATGTCTCCTCCATGAAAATACCGCCCGGACTCACGGAATTGATATGTCTAACCTTATTAAAATATTGCCGGCCCCATTTAAAGTCTCTCCCCATTATAGGATCGCACCCCTAGAAAAATCTCCCCCAGCGGTCGCAGGGCGGGGCAGATTTTTGTCGGTAAATTGTCGGCCGGGGGAAACTTTTCTGGGGGGGCGATCCTATAATAGGGCACCGGCACGCGCGGTCTGTTGTCCCGTGCACTGCGGAGCGTTCTTAAGTGAAGATTTAACGCTGGACGGATTATCGTTCGTCCGTCCGTTGGCGGACATTATTTCTGGACGACGAGCTTGGCAAGGAAGGAAGGATGGGCGAGTGAGTGAGTGAGCGAGCGAGACTGACGGCTGGAAATTGAGAAGGTCAGCGAAGCGCGTTCGATCGTGCAAGCACGCCGCTCGCTCATCGCCGTTTTAGTTCTGCTCCGGGACTTTCAGGCTGCGATAGCAAAGTTTAAATAGGCTACAGAACTGTAAGCTTGGTGCTTGACGACTGCTTAAACGGGCTTTATATTTCGGCAAAGAGAATGCCAGTGTGTAGTCTATCGTTTTCACGATCGATTTCGACTACCTTTTCGGTCTATATCAAACAAATCACAGACAAATACAAATGGCGCTTTTTCCTTTGGCTAACCGGCTTGAGCATTTCTTGCTGTTTGCTCCAGCGCACCGACAAAAAATCGAAGTGCCACTTGCAAAGTAGTAGCAGATTTTCTACTTAAATTTACTTTTTTATACGTGACGACGGAAATATAAACAGATGTATCTTCGAAGGATTGGATTTACTCATTAGCCTACGTCAAGCAAGAAGCTCACGCATTTATTCAGCGCTTACAAATTTTAACAAAATTCCATAAAACGCAAAGTAGGCCTAATGATGTATATCTTTCCCTGACGTTTGTCCTATCTATACTGTAAACAAACCGGTTCTGGAATTTATGATAAAAACTGCCACTAGCAGCTGTTGTATGAAACCTGCATTCTGTTCATCCGAGAAGCGCTCGACTGATATTTATCAAAGACATATCGGCAATAACCCAACGCAAGCTTCGCATCCTCGCGTGATGATGATCGAAAATTGCCATCAGCTAATGTGCCGTGATTAATTGATTGCAATTGTTAGAGGAGGCGGCAACTAAATGCTCAATTTGACCGAGTCCAATCGGTCCGAATATCCGATTAATCTGTCTCCCGGCGTTTCTCGATATTTTACGGATAAAATAATATATCGCGGTAATAACGCGGTTTATTCCAATATTATTATGCCGAGGTACCATAGGCCGTATTACGCCTCTTGTCTGTCCCCCTGTTCGCCCGTCTGTCACAGTGGGCTCATCAGTCGGAAAAAACGTAGAAAAACTAAAAATAGGGTAAACGTTTACCTGGACAGGAGTAAGCATGCCCCAATTTTTAGTGCTAAAGATCAAAGATCAATAGGTTTCTGTGTTACGGCGCGTTAAAAATTTTCGGCGTTATTATCATTATTATTATCAAAGTTCCCGAAAGCCCACTATAGTTATACGGCTATCGAGCGTTTTCTGTTGTCAACCCAACTGTCTGGAATTCCCCGCCCGAAGATCTTTGGGATCCAGAATGTACAACAGAGACTTTCAGACAGTCAGTGAAGACATTTTTGTTCATCCAGTACTGGTATGTCCAGCGCATTTTTACGACAATGCTGCGCATTGTGTTTGAGCTAATTCTGTCGTAAAGAACATAATTGCAGCAGTTCAATGGCTGAAAGCGTATAGCGGCGATGCATTACATGCAGTCGATGGTGGTTGTCCGTCGAGCACTTTCAATCATCATCGAATTGTCATCGACTGCGGTCAGTGCAACCGCTCGCGTTTATTCTGCCGAGCTGCGGACCGTTACATTAAACGCGATAACGCTTATAATGAAACGCGTTGGGTCGCGCCGCCGGCGAGTTCGATATTCAATTACGCAGAGGGGCTGCGACCGTGCAGCAGAGCGCGGCGCAGGGCGACCGGTGGAACTGAGAGGGCGCTATCATGACGATTCATACACTTTTCTCGTGTCTGGACTCTGTAGTACTACGTTCTATGCTAAATCTTTCTATAAATTTATAAATACACGTAATTTCATAAATAAGAAGTATTGGGATTGATAGAACACTGAATACTGCACTAAATCGTTGGCGGGAACTTATTTTAATGCAGTCTTTGCAGTCTTCAATGCTGTATCAGCCTTAATGTCACCCACGTATAAAATTATTTGCGTCTTTATAAAAAAATATTGATATATAACAACCAAAACCAGCAGCAGAATTTCTTGCGAGTGCTAAACCCACCGCGATGCTTATTGGTTATCGTACGTTATACGATCGTTTCGCCATCTCGAGCATCGGGTATACCCACTCCCTCTCGTCATAATCGTCAACTACAGGGCGCTAAAACCAGTGTTTGAATTGTAAAAATTAGCTGAGGGTTAAACTTTTCGACGGTCAGAGACCGAACAAAATTGTGATGTAAATCGTATGCATACAGTATGCAGCTTACCCCCTGTACATAATTTGACAGCGTGTTAGGAAATTGAGAAAACAGTTGGGAGGGATCCCCCCGGCAATTCAAACACTGACTAAGACCGCGTGGTGAGGGGTATAGACCGTCACACAATCGAGAGGGCGCCTCGTCGACATTGTGCTGCTGCCGCTGCCGGTGACGCGTTCGACTCGCCTTATCTCGACGCAGCACACACGCTCGCCTGTCACATGATCAGCCCCGTCCTCGCACCGACTGCTTTGCCACTGCATCGCACTGAGATTTATTCGCGGCTAAAAATGTTAAGCCGGTCGCCCGGCGCCGTCGACACGCGGACAATATGTCGTCCAGCTTCCTTCACTCATTCGTGTGGTCAGTCATTCTCTCTCTCGCATCGCCCAGGGTGCAGCCTGCATTGTCACATTGCGCGTTTTTCTACGTAAATCACACGTCGCAGCGTTGCTGTTATAATGCCAGCCAACCATACCGGCGAAACACTGTATTTCTGTGTCTGAGGCAATAACAATGAATCTCTCTTCCGCTTCTGGTAAAGAAAAAATCGAATAGGACATAATAAGACGTAGGGTTAAACGCGAAAATGGCCAGTAGCCAGAATGATCTTTTAAAAAAAAGCTAAGGTATCAACAGTCGTTGGGCAACAGTCGTGAGCCGGCAGATGGTTTGCTCAGACGACAGAAGCCAATGAAAATAATCAACAGATTTTTGTTAAATGCGGCGCATAACCACGGCCGGTAAAATAGGAGTTTAGTATCATTAGTATCATCATTATTCTATAAGTTGTTTTAGCAATGTAGCAAAACTGTACGAAACGTGTTTATTGTCATCACAATAATACAATCACAAAGTCACCACCACCAACAATAAGAAGATGATAATGACGGTAAAGTCACACGGTAGTGTCAGTGTTGTAAGGATGACCATCGAAGTCTATGGGAAATAGCAAACTTTGACCATCAGCCAACCCTAAACCCTTGCACCGATCGTCACTAAATGATTATTAGTAGTAATAGCACTGTAGTGGTGATAGTAGAGGTGGTAACAATATTAGTATCGTGTTTTCTTATTTGTTTCGTGGGACAGTTATAGGGTGTTTACACGATCGAGTAAACGTCGAGCAAACATCGAGCTGGCTCAATCAGGCCTATTGGAACCCCGCCCCTTGGCTCAAATGTAGTCCTGGGCTTAAGCTCTTATTATCCCACAGCTGATCACGTGTTATATAGACCTTCCAACTACAACTCGTCCGTTCTCCCAATTAGCATGCTAATTATCACAGAACGTCGAGCTAGCTGCTCGATGTTTGCTCGATCGTGTAAACACTGCATTATTAAAACGGCGAAGTGAAACAACATTTGTAGCGCCACTATTTCAACTGCGTGCCGGCGCCAAGGCTAGCTGCATGTATGGCGTCGTCACGTTGCTATAGAAACGGTGACGTCAGACGACGTCGGCATATCATTCACGCCTGGCAGAGCACCTGTTTACGACTCGTGCATGCTCTGTCGCCAGTTTCTGCTGCTGAGGCTGACGGTGCAGGTGGAAATGGTTGTGATGGTGACTGTCTGTCTGTCGGCTGCATATCACGTCTTGTTGTTGCGCAATCTTCCGTGAGTCACGCCGACCAATCATCATGCATCACCAAACGTCAAGACGTCGCCAAGCTGCACGCGTGCAATGTCCGAAAACAATGCTAGATGGAAGTTTTATTCTGTCATTGATTTTTAAGCCACATACGCAGAAATGATTGGGATAAAGCTACAGCGTGTGTGGCAAACTTTCGAGAATGCTGACAGTGTTTACAAAATTCCAGGAAAGTTGGCTGAGGAAAAACATGGGTACGTTAATTATAAGAAAAGCTTTCTGTGAAAAAAATCGAAAACGCGTCAAAGTCGTTGACGACGTTGCGTAAAATGAGCAAAAGTTAATTTTTTTCAAAAAAAAATTTCGCTCCAACACATTCGTTAGACTGAAATAATTCCGACTGGCTTTTCTGGACGTTGTTAGCAAACATACAGTGAAAGTTTGGCGTGTTGGGTTTTACGAAAAAAAGTCGTATTTTATTGGCCGCGGTGAATTAATGTATACGATTATTTGAAAAATACATGAGGCTGTCGGATAGCTGTCGCGCGATGCGTGTGGGGTCGAATCGTTAATCACTGGTACGTGGACGGAGTACGGACTACGGATGGAGAAGCCAGCTGACAGAGACAGGGCCATGCAGGCTGCAGTTGATTGAGATGTAACGACACATTGCGAGACAACGAGCTGCTGCTGCTGCTGCCGTGATGTGCTCGTTAACTGTCACGCCAGTTGCAGACTCTGCAGGATGTCCGCCAGTCGCCGACGACGTCCTGTTTAAAGATTTTTTAGTACCGGTACCGCGTACGGAACTAAAGGGTAAAAAAACGCAAAGTATTCGTCCACGTTTGACGAGAACGTGAATAGAAATGAATTTATTCCCACTAACATAAAGTAAACTTTCATGTTGACTAAACAACCTGGAAACTAAGCAAAATTGAAATTACAGCAAGCAGACCGAACTGAAACGAAAATTATTCGCGGCAGAACAAACGAAATTGAGATTTTTGGGACATGTCGCAAGTCAATTAAATAACTGGTAAAACGGCAGTTTCCAGCGTACAACGTAAAACATTTGTGAAACAGCACACGGATCAGTGCAACTTATCTATCATTTGACAGACCAATGCAAACCGTTAAGCACCGCCAAAGCAACTCTGCCGGGGTCGTCAGCTTGCATTTTAAAAAGCCAAATAAGTTAAATCTGGCATTTATTAATTCCTTTTTGTCGAACAAAAATTAAACTAAAATTAGTTAAATATAGACTTTTTTTTTAAACTACACAAAAAGTAAAATTAGGCCTTATGGGAAAATTAAAATCGTATAGAACTAGCATTCGGCGAACTGTATAAAAAACTAAAACCAAAGTTATTTTTTTATATTTTTTGAGAACTAAAAAAATCTCTGCACCGTGCCGACGCGCAGAAAGTAGCAGTCAGTGAAGAGAGTAAGCATGCTGATGCTAGAGTACGTAATACCAGTCAAGTCACGTCGTTGTCATGGAAAGTCGTAATTAGAGACGAACGGTCATCGATAATCATAGACGAGACCAGTTGATGGACGATTCGGCTGCTGCTGCTGCTGCTGGATGTGATGATGTCATCAACTTCATCTGGTTGCAGCTTCTGTCTGTCCATTAGCCCTCTCGCCCTTCAGCATTAACGTCAGACCGACGAATAACAGTCATGTATCCGTTACTATCCATCGGGGTTTTCTGTTTTGTATGTATGTGTGCTGCAATTCTTTAAGCCGCTTTGTTTTATATCAAATTTTTTATCATAAATTCGAGGTCAAAGATTGTTAACATCAAGTTTAAGATATCTTTTCTACTTATCTCCGTTGTCTGATCTGTTCCATCTCACATGCAGAATCTATCAGATTTGGTCTGGTGTATTTGGTGATACTTTTACATAGCATAAATGCAGCTGAGTGATTTAACAATAATCGTTGACGGCAAAAGTTTATAGGAATATAATGTTTTTATAAAGTTGTAAGTTATGCAAATGCATTTATTTTTAGCGTTACATTAAATGTCGTTAAACGCCGATACACTATAAACGTTCATCACTGGTCGTTAAAAAGAAAGTCCTTACTTTCGTAAATAAATATCCAAAATCTGTGTAAAGGCTATATAATCGATGCAAAGCTGTGAAAAGAATTTACACAGTTGCTCAAATATTAACAAAGGTAGTAGTTGGGTAGTATTGGCAAATGTTTTAGACGTGGTTACACGTAAAACACGAAACACTTTTACAAAACTTTTTTACAGACACTACGTTCTCCAACGACACATTGTGTATGTTTCGGTGTGCTCTGCATATAACCACACGTTTTTGGAGAGGTCAGGTCAGCTTCGTAGGAGCAATTCGCCAACTGCATTAACGGCTGTCGAGTGAAAACGACACGCACGAGTATACAATCCAATCCAATCCATCCGTGCGCTGTCAGCCGCTGACGTCACGTTGCTACGCAACGCGCAGCAGCAGCAGCATCAGCAGCTGCTAACGAAGACAACGGCCCCGGCAGTCTCCGCACATCTCGACGGTGTCGCGCGGGCGCGGCGGGTATATTGCAGTAATTGGCATCGTTAGCGCGACTCTGACACGCACTCGTGCCACGCCGTGCGCTCTTGAGACTAACTCCACTCCAGCACTCGCTCGCTCTCAACATCCCCGATGCCCTTCTCCCTCTTTCTTTTTCTCTCACTCTCCAACGATATGCACCGGTAATTACAACGCACTGCAGCTGCTCCAACTAATCCGATACCAGCATACAACATGTATGTACCCGAAAAAGCTTCAACAAATGACAGATATAAATAATCTCGCCACTTCTGGCGGTCTCGGGATTTTTTTGGTGCGTCTGCATGGCCGGAATCAATTTATATCTGCAGTGATAAACCGATAATAATATACGTTTACAAACATGGTACCATAGTAATTATGAAACTATTTTTTTAGATTGGCATTACTTGAGCGATTCGCCGCCTTCACGCATTCTCGGCAAACTGAAGTAATGCAAATTACGCGACAAAATAGTAGGCCTATAAGTGAAAAGCAAGCAAGTAAACATGTATTACATTAAAAAGTCTCTAATGTGCTGGTCGCACTAATAACACAAAGCCCATCTGTCGCTAGAAAAGACGCGCTACAGCCTATACAGTTCCTGTTGCAGGTCATCCAAGGTTAATAATTTTTATCTCACCTGAAAGGGCGTATGCGCTTTCTTATTAGTGATCAATAGCAACCTAGACCCTAACTTGCACCGTTTAGCCACAATACATCCGTTACAGACGACAGACAGATAGACGACAACCCGTGCCATAGACGATCTGCAGCACAGCTGTAGCGCATCAAGAACTAAACAAGATTGTCTTAAGAGACTGTTTCAAGTTGTCTAAGCCATTGTTTCTGTATTTAGTTAGTTTAAACTTGTAGTTGAATAATGACTCGTTTCCTTTACACTTGTTATTTTTATATTCACACACTTCTTTTTTACTTCTTGTATTTGTATATATTTGCATATTTTTGTACTATTCAGTACAAATGGATTTTTTCGGAATCCCTGCAATAGTAATGCTTATTGCTTACTCACTCTGTTCGGCCATGGTCATATCGGGAAATTCCTTTTCGAGCTCGACGACAAACATGCCGAAACTGTACGTGATTCCGCTGCGTACGACAGTGATAACCAGCACCGCCAGGCAGACGATCCAACCCTTCAGGTCCGCGCGCACGATCTGCGATATCTCGACATACTTGTCCTTCGTCTTCTCCCAGGCGTTCTGACCGGACTCCGTCCCCCTGGCGGCCATCACCCGTACTGGTTCCGGTATGAAACCCATCGCGATGGACAGACGGACGGGCACCTGTCTGTCGGTCTCGATACGTCACGTGCCGCCGATCAGCCTTCCTCACCGACACTTCTCTCACTCTCCGCCGCTGTTTGACAACATCATCATAACCGATATTTTAAGCCGTGATTAACCTACGTGCAAAATAAAACTGTTGCAATTTGTAGTTTTTTAGAGAAGATTACGAATATTGTTGGGGTCACCTTTTTCCGAGACACCGTGTGATTGGACACGCGCATTGCGCAAGACAAGAACTAAGAGAAAAGCTTTGCAAAAAGTTTTTTAAACGCAAGAAACTGTAAACGATTTTAACGCCCAGTGCGGAAACAAAGTAAATGTAAAACATTCATTTAATAGTTGCGTCACTAGCCTTACGCTCACGTGGTTTACATACATTAAGATCTTATGTTTGTAGACCGGTCAGCGAGGTACTGAATACTAAATATTGTTCCAGTGACAATATAGCTGAGGTTAAGTTTATGTAGTGTTACTCGAGGCGATCGTCTCCGCGACCGATTGCCGGGACCTGTTGCTCGAACGATCGCTTGTTCGGTCGCGGCGATCGTCGCGGTGACGATCGCCTCATGTATTCACCACATTAGTGTCCGAAGCAGATTGCACACTTTTGCAGGGCACTCAAATACATGTACAACTACAAATTGCGCCTTAAGCCTAATGTCGCAGCAAACGCAGAGCCGGCGGAAGGGCCCCCGTACTTCCCGGCCGGGGGAGGCTCACGTATGCTCAGGGGCCTCAGGCTATGTATGAAAAAAATCTAGTTTTTAAAAATTATATTCAAAATACAAAATAAGTAAACATGCAAAAAGCTTAACCAAACTGGACAAGTCTATTACTTAACATTACTGTACAGTAATCTGTGACGTAATGCAGCCTACTAAACTTCATTTTTTTGCAAAGACAACACACATTGTATGTGATTTTTTGCATTACAAATTTTTTGAAAAGTAAGCAAATTTGCGGCTTCCATTAAACGGTCAAAAGCCAGAAGTGTTTCAGCTTCAAGAGGTTCTGCCCCTGGACCCCGCAGCGGGCTCCGCCTCAGACCCCCGTTATGGGGCCTCACAGTTGTATTTGGGGAGGGGAGGCTCCAACTCACTAGCGCCGGCATTGAGCAAACGAAGCGCGTGATGCATTTATTTTTTGTTGCAATCGTGCTTTCGAGTGACGTTACAGTCACACGTGACGTTGGTCTACATAAGTAGGCCTAACTTAATTAGGCTACACCGCTGGCGGTGTATTTAATCCAAAATTTCGAAAAGTTTTATGGCCTGACCATAAATATTGGTTCTTCGAAGAGAAACACCAAAGGTAATTACTTGTATACTTACTTTCCAAGTAATCCAATATTTGGCTCTGATTAACATTACAGACAGACGGACAGACGGACAACCTACGATGGCAATACCACGCTTTGCGCTATGTGCATCGAGTTGCAATAATGCTTGTGCTGAAGTGCATCAGAAACTGACATTTCAGGCTTATTTGGGTCCAATCGACCTCGCGTGTCTGTAGCTATCAGCTGACGAGTAGGCCGACCACGAATCCCATGAAGTGACTTTGTTCACAATGCTTCAGAGTGGATGAGTGTCACTCATGTACCTATGTCCCATTGAACAGCAGCTTTATCGATCGAACACTCGCGGCATACTCATATTCGATAAATTTGCATCTCATTGCATCATCAATATTTATAAAGAGCAGCGGTTTCTGTGATTGGACAGCTCTATCGAACGCTCCCATAATCTGGCCTATGACAGTGATAGAAAAGTCGCAGCAATAGCAAGATACAATATGGAAAAGTGTTACCTTTGTCTCGGTGACGGCGTTGTTTGCTGATCCAGATGTGTTTTACGACAAAAGACAAAGTTCTTGAAAATGGCTCTCGGAGACAAAAACTTCTACTGCCGAAGATTTGCTTCCTGCTAAGTCGATGGACGCGTGCAGTCTGAGGGGCATAGCAGAAACCTCACGAGCACATGTTCGACGATTTGTTCACGCTATGTGACAGATTTTCGTCGGAATTTCGTCGAAAGTCGCCATTTTGTTCTGCTTCTGCGCGGTCCGGCCGGCAGGAAGAAGTCAGGCTGGTCGGGTGACGAAGGTGGCAGGTCCGTTGATTGGCGCCACTGGTCGGCGTCGTCTGCTAGTCGCGTCCAATCACGGCACGCCGGCAACGGGCACCTGCCTCCGGCCGCCAGCTCGCTGAGGCCAGTCTCTCTGTCGCCTTTTTCATATATTATGCCCGTTAAACTGATGACGTAGGTAGCGCTGCATATCATTACCGGCCCGACGACCACGCCTCTGGCAGATCGTCGATACGACGAGCCTTTTCCGCCATTTTCCGGCGACTCTGCGTGCTGTCGAATCTATCGCTGTCGCCGCGCCGTTGTTCTACGGCTGACAGAAAGTAAGTATTGTCAACGATCGCGACGGGCTGACGTTCTATCGTCGACGACGACCGTTTGTAGTTGTCGACTGCTGCACGGCAAAAGTCGCCATTTTTCTATTTCTGGCTCTCAAGGTGGTTTCAAGGTCGTATTATAAAGGTGAGCATGCCATAAGTGGCTTCGTTGATATGTATGCCTAATACGTAGCTTGAGTTGCTGTCAAGCTTATACAATTCGAGCCTTATATAGACCTATATACGGTGCCGTTTTTTCATGGTATTTTGTCTCTTCGCATTCGCATTAAAATCGTAGGTGGAATTAAGTTCTGTACTAGTAGGCCCCATGGATGTCAGCTTTGTGTTTATTTTGTATGTTGAGCCGTAGTACCGTACTCGCAGTTTTTTCGGTTCTTGCAAGTTGCAGAATGTTAGCCCAGCTTTATCACCCTTATGGCCGATTCTCATATACGACGCCGAACGGACGCAACTGAACTTAGGCCTACTGCCAGCGAGTGTCGCCGAAAGTTGAGTCGCGTCGGCGTCGTAGGTGTAAACTGGCCATTATTGATTGAATTTATATGGTATAGAACTGTGAAACATTATAGCATGACATAACACAAAACTAAGCGCTGAACGCCGCTGATGCCCTTATACTGTTGCCCATTATATGTTCAGCGGTAAAATGTTAAAAATTCGATTAACAGAATTTACTCGCCATAGTTATGAAATTGTTTCACCCATAAAAATAAACATTTTTGTTAATGCGAAAAGCCAATAAAAATGTCAGCTGTAGAATCTGTTTACATTACGTCAATAAAGTGGTGATAAAACTTTTTTCGTTACTTTCTTCTTCTTTAATGTATCATTACATTTGTTTGCTGTGATGTTTAAGCGCTATTTGCATCAAACAATCTAAATAACAGCAAGTATAAAGTGACCTCACAGTGACGACTGTGAAAATGATTTTAAGTTTACTTTACAAATAAAAAAATACAATGATTAATGTTCAGTAAACATCCTCAAAAATCACAGCATCTGCAGTGTATAAACGAAGTTAGGAGATTTTGCTAAAGTTTAAACTCCGCTTGTTTTCATTTGCTGTGATATGTTCATTGTGTTGCGATGTACACCGTGGTCCATGAAAAAAACGTAGCACTTAACTTTTGTCCATATCTTCGCCAATTATTGACCGATTTTCAAAATTCTTTCACTGTCACACTCTGCAGACAACGTACAATAATGTGATTATTATGTATTTCACCACACCGTAAACACGTTTCTACACTACCGTGCGAAATATAAATGTAAGAAAAAACTAACCTTAATATCAAACATTCATGGTAATAAAAACATTTCATACCATCATTGCGATGAATGATCTGTTTTGACACTAGCCTGTGTTAAACCAACACTGTTCGATGTCATACAGATTATTCACTGCAATGTTAATATGAAGTGTTTTTTGTTCATCTACCAAAATGCTTGTTTGTTATTATCGTTATATCATTCATATTTCACAAGGTAGTGCAAAAACGCATTTAGGGTATAAAAACGTAAAGTCCTTCCCCAGCCGGTGTGCCTGTTTACGTCCCAGCGGTAAAGCCGGTACCAAATTATACTGCTTGGTGACAGAGGCACATGTGTGTGAACAACTTGCGTAAGGTCGTTACCCGGCAGTGTCCCGCTGCGGAGTCCAACCTGCGCCTCTGAGTTACCTCAGGATTACAAGTCCGACACGTTACTGTTAAGACTACCGAGCCACAAATTTAGGGTATGGTGGGATATATAATAATGGCATTATTGCAAACTGTCTGCAAAATGTGCTAGTGAAAGAATTTTGAAAATCGGTCAATAATTGGCAAAGATAAATTATGGGCAAAAGTAAATTGCTACGTTTTTATGGCCCACCCTGTACAACGGCACGCACGCTGTACAGCCAACTGTGCAACGAAGCCAAAGCCAATCGAAAGCCTCAACAAGTTGTACAGTATAGGCCTGTGTCTGTTCTAGATGCAACGTATGACAAGCTGAACTGTCACAACAAGGAGACCGATGCAGACTTTCACCCAATATTTGAATTGTGAAAAAATAGCTGGGGATATAACTTTTCTACGGTCGGAACCCGACCAAAATTGTGATGCAAATCGTATGTACAGTATATGGTGTATAGCTGACGCTCCAATGCATAATTTGACAGAATGTTAGGGGGTTGAGAAAACAGTTGCGGGGTTCAACCCACAACACTTGGCAGTTCAAACACTGCTCTCACTGCAACGGTCTTTATACACTCTGATGTGCAGCACGGCTCTGCTCTAATATGCACTTGCAATGCGAAGGAAGATGCATTACCGCAACGTGGCGACACCGTCAGGTGTATAATCGCACAGGCGCGCTATAATCCACGTGAACTAGCTGATGAGTATAAGTGTATGTAGTCAGCTGGAGTGCATCCATCCTGCATAGACTCTGCACGACGTGCTGATGACGACTGTACTGTAGCAATTATCCGTAGCAAACAGCAGCAGACGACGGCGTCACAAGAGAGTGCTGCTCGGAGACCATTGCTGCTATTTTGCTGCTGCTGCTGCTGCTGATAATGATGATGATGACGGTGTCTAATTACGCTCATCATCAGCTGTGACGTCATTGGCGACGTTCGCACCAAAAATTCGAAAGCTAAAATTAGTACAAGTATACGTATGAGCAAGACTCTTAGATAGCTTTTCTGGTTGAAGAATTTCCGTAGATTGACATGGCTACACACTAGCTATATGGATTGATATTCTGTATGTCATTATAATACAGAAATTTCGTTATTCTGCTTATTCATTAAAAAAAACTGCATCGGCAAGCGCACATTGCATGCAACTTAGGTTACAAATAAGAAAATTGTTATATTTTTACGATTTTGCAAAATATGGCACTTTTAGCGTGTATTTGTAAGACATTTATTTCGTTTTAACTAAAATTAATTAAGTAGTTTTAATTTGATTTAGTGCGGAATGTCAAAGCACATCAACGTTTTGTCCAAAATTATTAGTAAAGCAATAAAGCGTTATCGACCGCTGCTGCAGTTAAAGTCTCTGACACCTTTTTTACGGCAAACTGTTTTAAACTTATCTAGCCATATTTTAAACTATTTGATGTACGTTTTATACGTTTTATTGCTACGTTTTGTGTAATACATAAAAAACGATAATGGCGACAAAATGTTGTGTTTTAAAACAGCGGCAGAGAAAAGCTAAGCTTAATATTTCGCGACGGAACGGCGAACGAGCGAACTCATTACCGATACACAATACGTCGGCATCAGTTTGAAACGACGGGCATTGTTGTTGTCGCCTGACGTCAGCAACTACTGAAGCTTGGAGACTGGGCGTCGTTTTCAACTCGACAGCGGCGTAGAACCGCATGCTGCAGTGTTCAGCAGCAAACAGCGCAACAGTCGACAACGACGACGTCTAATGCCCCTAACGCAGGCAATATTAACGATCTGCAGTTACCGGCCGAAATACAGTCGGTAATTTGAGTCTTCGCCCCGGAAGCAATTCCTCTTTACCGACGACAAGCATTGCGACGTGATCCGATCGACGGCGGCGTCTCCAGTTTTCCGGCTTGCTGCATGAAGTGAGTGAGTGAAGAGAGTGCGTGCGGCGGAGAGGGTGGGTGGCTCGTCAAGCGCCTGATGGTGGTGCTTTCAGCAGTGGCGTCATTATGAAAACGCTGATAGCTGCAATACGACGTGACACTGTCAATGCCATTATTAACATCAGTACGAGCAGCAGCACCAGCCGCAGCACGACATCAGTATTACATCGACGATATAGTCGCCAAATTCACGTTACGTCACTTACGTGTAAAACATGTTCAAGGAAAAAACAATTAAACAGCTAAATTTAGCATTGTTCTATTTTGCCGATGAGACATAATCCAGAAATCGGCGGTGGTTTTCTGGAGCCGATTTTCGGCGCCGATTTCTGGATATACGCGTCATCAGCATTACGTAGTATCCAATGTGATTTCGTTAATTTCAGTAACGGTCATTTCTTCTAATTTGAATTTTACGTAGGGCCTATGCGTTATTTTGCATAATATCGCCGCAATTTAACTCCAGACCTAAAGTGCATGTAACGATGCGTCAGATTAGGCCAGTGGCTCATATTATGCACGTTAAATATTATATTTACTTACTTACTTACTCACTTTTAAGGTTATAGCTAGCTTTTAACCAAAGTATGCTACGGTGCAGATACTATAGCAGCGACGCGATCAGTGGAATTCCGAAAATTGCTTGAGCATAAAAATATCTTTCGCCCAGCAGCCGAATAAGAATCGACCTTCAGCGTGCGAAGACAGTAATAGAATCGTGAACGGAAATTTTTCTTGCAGAGAATCCTGGCTGTCGGACGACGGTGAAAGGTTAATCCCAGACCGGTGGACTGACCTACGGGGGGGGGAGATGAGCCGCGTGGCTGGCAGAAGATGATCGGTTAGCCAGACTAACGAACAAACGGCATCCGTTGATTGCGTTTGTTCGTCGTAATGAATGTGTACCCAGCATCCGGTGGTCGCTTTAATTCTAAGCCGGTGACGTCGTCGGTCGCTATGGAGCGGATGAAGATGGCTTATCCTGGCCGAGCCAGCAGCAGCAGCCGCAGCAGCAACGCACGGCAGTGACAGAAGGATCGACATTAGCGACCTTGCAGCGAGCGGATGTCATTTGAACCACGGACAACGACAAATAACGACTACAACTGCAGCTATATACGACTACAAACACACGCTAACGCAGACTGACTACGGCTTAACTGCGCTGTACGCAATACGTATAACTAAACCGGGCGCGTTACCGAACATTGGCATCTATTCGGCCCAGAATCTACTGCCAGTCAGTCACGCTAAAGTTTTGAAATACCGAGTGATTTATATCGCAATGTGGTTTGATATGTTTTATCTGGATGCAGTCTTGTATGTTTTGTATAATGCTGTAGATATATCTTCTTTTCGTTCTAGCATGGTCTTGTGACCACACTAACAGTATTGTAATTCATCGGCATTCCTGCAAATCTTCAAGCGGCAGTTTTGTGACACCGATTTTATTTGCAGTCGCGATAAGGTGGACATCATAATTATTGTCAACTCGGCAGCTGCGGCAATCAGGTGACGAGACGACAGCTAGGTATAGAATAAACTCGCAGCTTAAACCATTTATTAATAAGTTGCACAATATTACAACTTCATTCGATATACCAGTCAATTAAGCTAGTAATTTGATGAGATTATATAGCTTATTTGAAAGTATGTAAGAGTTGCCATTTGCTGCGAGTGACGGTTCCCTCTTTTGGTGCGCTGCGCTGCTGCAGTCGCTGCTGCTGCTGTCGTAATGAATGGACAACGAGCGCGCACGGACGACATTTGTTGAACAATGGGAATTACAAGACTGCGCCTGGCTGGCGAGACGAGGCAGGAAGGGGAAGACGGACGGACGGGCGGGCGACGAATGGAGGGAGCTGGCGGGGGTCATTCTGGCGGCGCCGCGCGCGTCTGTTGGCCGGCTGATAACGGCCGTCCGTCGGTCGTCGATCACGCGTGTGTGCGTCGTCAAGCCATCTTCCGGTTACCGAGCAACGCATCAGTATGCGTCACACGCTGGATGACGTCGACGCGCCTTGCTCATGCTTCCGTCCGGACAGCTGGTGTCGCACGCCGTGCGTGCCGTGGAATGTCGGCAATCATTGGAACATACGTAAACCTGGCGGTTGATTATCACAAGCGCAGATTCGAACCGGTTTACATGGACATTACCTTTACCTTTACCTTTACCAACGCGGCCAAAATCACTAGGATTAAAATTTGCAAACACTGTGAAAACGTTATGACTGTTCTTCTATTTTTTTGATTTTTGTTTTTACCTAAAACATCAGGCTCATGTAGACAACGCGGACGAAGCGATGCGGGACTAGTTGCATTTTGCACACTGATCGATTGTGATTCAGTGTTTTTAAATAATTCTGATTTGGAACATGATTAGTTCATAGACTAGACTCGTTTTATATTACGGGCTTTTATATTACGACTTAAAACATTTTAAAAATGTTTATTTGGTTATGTAACATTAAGACGTTTATTTGTTTTAGAATTATCAGCAGTTTTTTAACGTTTAATGCCAAAACATCAGACTGTAGAGACCAGTGAAAAAGTACCGCGGTGTCCCGGCGACGGCCCAGCCCAGCTAGGGAAAGTCCGGCGAGTCGGAAGCAGAACAGTGCGACGGACGACATACGGGCGTACGATGTGATTATTTCCGTACACCTCTGGGAGACGTTTCTCGTTCGCAGAAATAGCAAAATATCCCATAATGCTCTGGAGACCTCCTTCAGCTTTCTTCGCTCCACTCAACAGCTGTCGTCAGCAACAGTTTATCGCAAATTATCAAATTCACGGATTTTACCCGAAAGTCGTACGCTAATGTTTACAAATAATAGCGAAAATTGTCACAGAAAGAATGGTAAACGATAAAGCAAATAAGCTATTTGATCTAATTGTAGAAGACGGCTATGGTGGCAGTTAGGGTGCAGGCTAAACGTTAGACAGTTGGCATTTGCCTTATTTGTGTATAAAATGAAACTCAGATATAGTAGCCTTAATGAAAAGGTTCATAGTAAAATGGGGAAGCAGAAACCCTAGCTGTTTTTTTTTGGCTCAACCACTTATACGCTGTGGCTCAAGGAAAAAGTTGGAATGATGTCTTTATTACCGTCGTTTGGTTTACGGCTCGCAGTCGCTGACAACGTAGCGTTATTTTTTCCGCTACAAAGCATCTTCATAAGCAGGCAGGCAGCGCAGCGCAGGTGCCCGTTTTGTCTCATTATTCCAACACGAGTAGTAGGCACATTATGATTGATACGGGCCGAGATCAGCAGGGTCGCTCGTAACGATGCTGTCGACTGCAGTCTGCAACGCATTTGAGCCAGGTTTTAATAACATCCTCTCCTCGACACAGCCGCACGCTCGTGTCAGTGATTGAATATCCTACGACGATGCTGCTGCTGCTGCTGCTTACGTCGTCCCACATCATCATTGCAGAAACAAGCCGTCCGTTGCGCCTTAATTCATTGCTTCAGTCAGCGAGCCGAAAGAAGAGAGGCGGACACGAAGGACAAGGAATTATGTCCCATATTAGCAGCTACAAATATTTTACCGGCATTTAGTAACCGACTGCCGGACGAGTGGGCAGAAATCGGAAGCCGCTCTCATGACAGTTTTAAATTTCACAGCTCAATCGTTTCTTATACAACTCGTGACCTCGGAAGTGGCAGTTGATTGGCATGAACATTATACGGTCATCCATTTGTCAGCGCTACAGGGAACAGCTATGAACTGGCGAAAATGCACCGCACAAATCAGCCACATAGGCCACCGCCCCCGTAGTTTAGCCCGTAAACTACTACAAATTTTCTATTCCGCTAAGGATAGGAGGCTGAGTTGACCTGCGTACTGTAGAAAGTTAGGAACTTATTTCAGGTTGCTTGGAAGTGATCTGCGGTGAGACCGGAGCAGCAACGTGAAAGTTACGAGTCCGATAATCTACCATTAGACTGCATGCACCAAGAATTAGGTAAACAATAGACATTTGTTTAAAGGAATAATGACATTGTGTTTTCTCTGCTAATACAGTCGATAATTTGCGACTGGGTCTAAATCTATTTCACATCTAAATAAACCGCTCTAAAAATACGCCATAACGATCGGCTTGACCTCGATGACCGCGTAGTGAATGGATGGGGCTTTAAGAAAAGAAACGGAGGGGGAGAGAAAGAGGGAGAGGTTGGGAGCGGTATGGAGGCGAACGGCGGACGATATCGTTTGGACACGCTCGGTCGACGGCGCGGCGCATTGCTGTGCTCGGCAGAGCGAAAAAACGATCAAGTCGATGTGCCACTGCCGTACTGAACGGCTGATGACTCGCATGCTGCTGTGGGCTGCAGAGACTGCTAGAAGCGAGCCAGTCCTCGGCCGTCCACGTGTGAAACACGGCGTCTCCATCATCCGACGTCGATGCGGTGTTCTGCAGTATAGCCAGTCGGTCTTTCGACATAATTATGTCATTTTTTGTCTACGAGCAGTCTTACCAGCAGAAGCCCGAGTAGGTTACCGACCGACCGATGCCCGTCTCGGTTCAGTTTAGACGAGTCAACTATAGTGAGCACGGTTCTTGCTGCTATGAACTCGCCGCTACGTTGCTCGTCAAAAAAACGTCGTTTTGTCTTTGTTTCTGGACGCCGAAATGAAACACAATGAAAATGCGACACTGAAAAATGTGGTGCCAGACTGCACTGATGGAAAATACATCGTGATTCTTTTGCATTTTTAATTGTCGCATTATGTGAGCTTCGATTTGTCTACAAAAACACTTAACGGAGGGAGGCAAGTCGTTAGTAGAGAAGATGCTAATGCTGTTTAAAGCATATATTACAACTGAATTTAGTGGAAAATACAACTGAGAAAAACGGAAAACAAAAACCTTGCTTTCATAGATGGCTCGGATCTCGGTGACTAATACGGTGTTTACACGATCGAGCAAACATCGAGCAGCTAGCTCAACGTTCTATGGTAATTTGCATGCTAATTAAAAGGGCGGGCGGGTTGTAATTGGAAGACCTATATAACACGTGATCAGCTGCGAGCTAAGAGCCTAAGCCTAGGCCTACAGTTGAGCCAGGGGCGGGGTTCCAATAGGCCTGCTTGAGCCAGCTCGATGTTTGCTCGATCGTGTAAACACCCTATTATACAGCCAGATACAGTGCTTTTGACGGTTGATGATATTTCACAAAGCATGCAGTCAATTAACGCACTGTATAATGATGCCTGCGCGTGCCGGCTCGTGTGATCTCAGATTGCGCTCATCAGTGCAGATCAAATAGCGCACGTGAGTGAGTGCTAAACGATTACATGTAGCTAACCGAACGGCGATATTACACGCGGATCAAGGTAGTCGAGTTTCGTAGCAGAATATCCATCTCGTGAAGATGAGGCGCAATCAAAGTCGTATATTTTTAGCCGGCTGAAATCAACACGTGCATGCCATTTGCGTTTGATTCAGGTGTGATGAAGTGAATCTGATGTGCTTTGTCGCACGTCGTCTTCTCTGTATCGTGATTATTGCTCGCATCACATTATATACCGTTTATCGTACAAAGCACGAAAACGACCAAAATCACTCATTAGAGAACAAAAAATTACCGAAATCAACGCTGTGTGACAAAATCACCAAATAAGAGGCAACAAAAGCAGCCATGCATAGGCTATCGTTTATGTGTACTGCCCAGGCTCCATCACTTCGATTTATCATGGAAATGTTGGATAAAAGTGACTATATATAGTGCAACAAGCTGTTCACCATTCTAACATGTTGTGAATCCGTTGTGGGCTGTCGATTTTTTTTACGCGCGACAGCGTGTAATGCTTCGCGCGTCTTAGCCATCGTCTGGGCGTCCGTCTGTCCGTTCGTCCGTCTGTTTGCCACACTGCGGTATTGTGTCAAAACGGTGCAAACTAATGGGCTGCGCCAAGGATCTGGTTTTTCGTGACAAAATTTCGTGCTCTTGGGTGAGGCGGTTCGTCTGAAATGAGGGCGTCAAAGAGAAGTACCCACTAAAAGACGTTATTTTTTCCGCTATTGGCTCTTACAGTGTAAAAACGGTTGCAGATATATGCAGACTTGCTACACATCATAACAAGCACCGGTGACGGGTTTTTTTTAGATTTGTTAACATCGATGACCTTAAACGACCTTGAACCCCAAAAAGGGTTTTGGTGTATTTTTTGGCAATTTTTGGCTGCAGCGCACATTTCAGCAGTAAATTGCAACGAAATGGCTGGAGATAGACCCAGACAATCTGCTTATGAAATTTTCAGTATTAAACGTAGATTTTAGTGGTCCAACTCCGGACCCCTTAGGTTCAAGGAGGCCTGCGCATGTGGGCGATAAAGACAGCTACCCTCAGCCAAAAGTGGTTATTTTATTGCTATTGGCTCGTGTAGCGCGAAAACGGTTGCAGATAGGCACAGACATGCTGCTTATCACAACAAGCAATGGTGACAAGCTTTTAAAAAGTGTCAACATCAACATCGATGATCTTGAATGACTTTAAACCCTTAAAATCGGGGGTATTAGTGGTTTTTTTGCAATTTTTGGCTTTGGCGCAGATTTCAAGAGTGAATTGCAACAAAATGGATAGAGATAGACCAAGAAAACCTGCGAACAGGAACTGCTAGGCTGTCGCGCGTTTTATGAGCTTTGTTCAAATTACTTGTTGTCGACTTGATTTGCAACTTATTGTAAATTTGCTATAGGATTGTCGATTTTGTTATGGATTTTGTTGACATGCAACATGCTACATCTACTATTGAAGAATTTAACTAGACGCGACGTATTTTACAATGTCCCCGAATTTTTGGTGTTTACGACATAAAATTTAGTTTTAAAGTTTCCGGTTGACTGGAACAGCTGTGAAGCAGTATTTCGAAAAAGAATCTCGGATCTTCAATCAGATATCTATGTTTTAACGCCATAAACGTTTTTTTGCATTGGGTGTTTTTTTTAATTAAAAGTTTTCCTTCTTTCAAAACGATGATTATTTTTGTCATTGATTTTGGCAGAGTCGATTGAGCGCTGACCAGTGACGTCATGTCGAAACAACAGGTGCGCGTGTTTCTATGGGCAGTACCACGCAGTATTTCCACCGCGTTTTTCCGTGCCATGATGAACAAGACCAACTGTAAGGTCAGACAGACAGACTTTCCACTTGCTACATTTAGTACATTTAAATATGTCCATTGTGATAAAAAAAATTTTAAAATTTTTTTATTTATACTATTATAGTCTTTTTGTTAGTTGTCATTTGTTTTGCAAACCACAGCCGTAATATTAACCAAAAAAATAAACAAAAATAGAAATCGTTATCATAGCGTAATCATAAAGGTCTGTATTTACATAATTATTATTGTGAAAGGGTTTGTTTCGTTTTCAAAACCATGTCTCCTCGTCGTGTTCAAAAAACAAATAAAGTCTTTTTAGTAGTTCGTTGTTCGTATACACGTTCGCGAACTTGGCGAACGTTTTAACTATTTGTTGTATGAGCGGTCATAATAAGTTAATAACATCTTTATCTCTCTTTCCTGTAGCGTCCAAATTTAATTTTCTCAGCAGCAAGATCCATTTACGCATAGCTCTCTGCTACAGATTAAGAAACGTTACTTGGTCGCTGTTGGCGTCCATCTGCATGCGCAGTTTCCATCTGGCCAATAACAAACACCTTTATATATCATATGATTCATGTGAATTTTGCCACAGGTGTTGCTTGAACCGTATTCTCGAGCCTACTACTTTGGCAGCGAGCGAGTCAGCAAACGATACAGCTCAGAACCGGAGCAGGACACTTGTTCGTACAAAGACATCAGGGCGTTATGTGAACAGTCCTACAGCGGTTATTATCTGTTTTATTATTCACAAACTACAGTCTGCAGTTTGTACGCCGTGTCTCAAAAAACAAGTTACTTTTATTTAATAGCTCCGTGAAACATTGGTTGATTTCAATAATTTGTTGCGCGCAACATCGCGAAGAAACTTGGCATAAATGATTATACTTGTGCCCACCTTACCTTTTACAAGGTAATGTAGCAACAGTATTAAGGTAAAGTGGACAAAATGCAGTTATTAACGCCAATTTTTTGCGATGTTGCATGCAACTAATTATTAAAATCGGCCAATGTTTCACGGAACTATTCAAAAAAAAGTGGCTTGCTTTTTTTGAGACATGGTGTTATCTAGTAGCAGTAGCGGCAGCAGCTGTAACATAATTATAAGCTGTTTTTGTTTTTGTTGCGCTGTACTGGATGACTGAATACAACGATTGCAGGAATTAAGTAATAAATATAATAAATGACTCGTTCGTGATAAGAATCAGAGCAGTGTAGTGAACTGTTGTCAATAGTACATATTTATCCTTATTAAACAAAATATATTAGACAAAACGAAGAAAATAAATATTATTTTTTCTTGTAAATTCAAACTTTTACCACGATCTTTATGCTAATGTGTGACGAAATCTGCACTGTTTGGTGGACTATTTTCGTACGCGTGTCTGGGTGCAGAATACGAGACGGTATTCGTGAAAGACATGGCGTATTACCTAGTCAACCGTCTCGACACGCCGGCCTACATCCCAGACAACTACATTCACGCGTTTCTACTGCGTGACCCACACAAGTCCGTCTACTCGCTCTACAAAATGTCTCTCAACAAAGACCTCACCGGTAACTATTATACCGAGCTGTTGTAGCTATGAATTCAGCTTAAAACAATAATATAATTGTACAGATATAATTACACGGTTTCATAAAAAGGCATCCTTTTCCTTTCTTTCATCATTCAGTCAAATGATGATCAATTTACACGAAATTTTTACCAGATGTAGCTGAATAATTACTAATTCGACATATTTGGACAAAATATGGCTGATGGTTAAATATTTTTTGTTAGTCGTGATGTAATACAGACGTCATAGTGTGCTGCGAGTACAAACTGGCTTGTTGCAACCGGTGCTGACAGACTTGCTGAATAGCTACCCTGCGTCGATGGCGAACTTTATCAGTAAACCAGGTAAAGTTTACCTTCAAAGCAGGGTAGCTACTGACAGCACCAGTTGAGACAAGCAAGTTTGTACTCACGATACATTATGACGTCAGCATTACATTACAACTAGCAAAGAATGTTTAACTAACGGCCACATTTTGTTGAAATAATTTGAATTCGTATTTTTTCAGCTACATCTGGTGAAAATTTCATGCAAATTGATCACCATTCGACTGAGTTATAAAAGAGACAAAATGGGTGCCTTTTTATGAAACACCGTATACATCTCATAAATGTTTGTGCGATTATCGATCATATGTGTCTAAAAAGAAGTCAGCTTCAGGTCAGTTGATCGGTGCTTGTATCCCCAGGCGTACTTAGCTGTGTTCGTCTAAACACAATCTCAACTTCCGTTTATATAAAACAAGTTCCTAAGTGAGTACAAGCTTAGATTTTTAAGTAGAGTTATAGGGTGTTCACACGATCCAGCAAACGTCCAGCATTAGCACGTGTATTTTGAATACATTTGCTGGAAGTTTGCTGGATCGTGTAAACACCCCATTAGCTACGCGGAGAGACAACTGCATACTGCAGACAGTGAACGGATGCAAACAGCCGCAGAGACGATGATAGAATAAATGCAAGATGAGCGTCTTTCCTTAGCTTGCAGCTCGCGAGGAAAAAAGAAAAACTGAATATCTAGCCACGCAAGTAACAAATGGCAGAAAAACGCATATACACCAAACTGCATTAACTCAGAAAGTAAGCACACACATGTCATGGCCATTGCAACTTGCACGTGAGTTCCCTGGCAGAACTAACGCCCGTATTCTGTCGCTTCTTGGCTTCTTAGTTTCTTAACGAGTCGTTAGCAGCTCAATGGGTGTCAGACGCCGTCGTGTCATCAAGTACGCGTATCGCAGTGATGTATCAACCCTAGCGAGTGACTGGCTAAGGGTAGTTTAGAAGAAGAAGAATTGTCGAGAGGTTGTTGGTTGGCCGCAACGAGCTGTGCTGATGCAATGTGACTTGGAGCTGATGGTCATTGGCTCGTTGGCTGCTGAAGCTGGGCAGAGCAGGCAGCGCCATTGTTTGTCGATAATGGACTCATCTTACGCCGACCATCAATCACATTCCACTCTGGGCCTCTTTTCCGGCCCCCGACCGACGGTCAGTGGAACGAAGACGGACGCCCGCACACTGATGTTGTGACGCATGCAACCTGACGTCCCAGGGATTGTGCTGAAAACATGGCGGACTGTGACATTATAGGGACATCTTGAGTGCACGAGATATGAAAATCATCTGCCTTAATAATAAATGCAGACAAACAGAAAAAGTTTTTTTTTTGTTACCGGAACATGTAACATAAATAAACTAAAACTACACGCTGTCCAGAGGGTTTACAGTAAATCAAGTTCTCGTATGAATATATTTTACCATTTTTGCCCCGAACCTTCTTGATGCTTCATCTTACTAAACATTATGAAACACTTTCATTAGCATGCAGTAGAGTCTACTGAGTGGTTAGTGCTGACGCAATAATGATGTCATCGAAAATGCCGTTTTCGTTGTATCCGAAAGAAAGTTACATATTTCTGGAAAAAACTGTAGCAAATTTTAACCCATTTAATAATTTTTGTTAAACACCATAGAATTAGTAACATGCAATTGCTAATTTTATGGTAGTCTATCCCACCTAATTAGTGCTGCCATTTTGTCTTGTAAATTAGAACACTCTGAGACTTAACCACATTGAGTAGACAAAAAAATTGCAGAAAAGATTGTTCATTTGAGCTACTGCACTGTATGTTTTTGCTCATTAACTAATCACGTTAGTTGAAACGACTCAAGCATGCATTCTGGCGGCGAAACGTTTCAAGTTTAGCACATGCACACAACAGTGGATAGTGACACTCTGTTTTATTTCTGCTATAAACAAATAATCTCACGTACTTACATATTTGCCAGTCTCGGCGGCGACTGCTTCGTGTGTGGTTTAGCTCCCATGACGTCACGCACTCGGCTGACTCAGAGAAGTCCGTGCTTAATGACGTAATGATTGACGCACGCGACTCGTGCTTGTGAGCGAGGTCGAGCCCGTGTCAGGCCGGCCTAACGCACGGTCAATCTAACTGACCGGAAGTCGGCTGGCTGACGTCACGAATGACGTCAACTCGCGTACTGTCCAATCACGGACAGGTCACGCAGTGACGTCACATCTCCTATTTGTGTCACGCTTCACTGGCTTTATCGTGACTGTGAAATTGATGCAGCACTGCACTTATCACCGGATTATAACCACCAAGCTTCCGAACTTTGGGCAATTTACCTTTAACAGAACTAATGGTTAATGAAAAATTAGTTTCTGCATACTATCTTTTCTTTTTTCTCTCTTCCTCTTTCTCCCTCTCTTTATTTGTATACTGTATATATAGGTACAAGTAATTACTACTACTACTACTACTCGTTAAACAACGGCCCGTGTGAATACTTCGATTACATGAGCAACCACAACTTACCCGAGAGTGACTTTTTCACGGAGTTTCAGATGGAAATGCTGAAAAATCTGGTTACTTAGTTAGTGGCGTGTCGCTGAAGAAAATTAACCGTTTTGACTGCATCGAGTCGAATTCGTTTAGTTATAATATCTTAAAATACTGCACTACAGCACAAGTGCTTCGTTGAAGCAGATTGGAATGACGGGTTTGCAGCTAAACCAGTGGCAATAAAAGTATACTGACCTAACAGATAAAAAACAATTAAAGTCAAAATTAAAATCAAAAATACCATGTTGTGTAAGTGAGACTATGTACAAATTTTCTTTTTTTTCCTTACCTATGTAACAGGTAAAAAGGAAAGAAGAGAAAATTTCGTACTATTCGAGTTTGAATGGCGATACGTGTGTGGCCTATAATCGCGAGACCCAGCGTCGAGCAACATTGTGATTGACATCAATGCGTTAGTCCTTACCCAGTACACCATCTATAGCTATATTCATGTATATAGTAAACTGATGTTGTGGTGCAGGGTGGGATCATTTCGAGGCGAATGAAGTCGGCTTCAAAGAACTCTATCAGATGTTTCGTCTGGTGACGGAACAGGTCGGTCAGGAACCAATTATCATTGACGCCGACGACCTACTCAAACAACCAGGTACACACGTGCTTTATAGCTTTACTTGCAGTCTTTGCATTTGCCGAAAATGTACTGGCCATCACAGTACGAGTGTAGCGCGAAACTTTGGAGCCTACAGATGATAACAAATCCGAGCATTTTGTTTTCTTGATGTTTTTGTAAGTTGTTTGCAGTGATTATTTCTAAATTATTTTTTTGTTTAAAAATTCAACTATAACGTGTTAGTTTACACATTCAACTTGACTTTCTGTTATCACATGCGCTCAGGCCGTAGTTCTGTCATATGTAGTGTAAAATAAAGACATGGTATCTGTATATATACATGTACTCGCAAACGCTATTTCCTAGCACGTCCGTTGCATTCGTCGAACTGTAGAGACCGATAATTAGAAAAATGTTGTTAAAATGTTAATCCTGTTATAAAACACTAAAAGAGTCTTTGTAGGTGTCGCCAACTTGAGCTAGAACTTTGTTGTTAAAAAGTGCTTTGTTGATGGTGCGTAAACTTGAACGATCGTAGCTAATTATGACGACTGTTTTCGACCTATAGAGACCACGTTCCGGCTATTCTGCGAGAAGGTCGGGATCGAGTTCGAGGACCGGATGCTCAATTGGGAAGACACACCGCAGGATCTGAGAGGGTAAGACCTGGGGCTGTGCTGCGTTGAGGACCGACACACCGCAGGACCTGGCCGTGTTCCACGAGTGGATGCCGTGGTTCGAGGGCGTCCTGACGACCAACACGTTCCAGCCGTCGGCGACCAAACCCAAGAGCCCGATGGTGATGCCGGATCTGCCGCGGCACGTTCAGAAGGCGATCGACGACAACATGTCGTTCTACAACAAGATGTACGCGCTGCGTCTCAAGCCAAGCACTCTCCAGATTACCTAGAGCCGCGGCACTACCACTCGTTCACACCACCGCTGGTGACAGCTGCGTGGCCTAGTAGATTTATAGGAAATAGCACTACAGTGAAGACTAGCTGATCTGTTACGAAATTGTCTCACATTGTGAGAATACATCAAATATGAAAAAGATCGGGCATTAACAGCCTTTAATAGCAGCCGAATAAGAAGTTAGGCGTATTTGTTTATAGAGTTAAAAATACAGAAATAAAATTGGGCGCTTTTACGGAACACGCTCGTAGTTTCAGTTGTTATTTGTTGACGTTGTGTTACGAAATAGCGTTTTGTCTCAAGACACTCTGGAAACAGTTTTCAGTCCCAGCGTACAATATTGCCTCGGTCTCAAAAACTTCTATTTCCATTACTGACATAAGACTTTGTATAGTCTAGGTCCATTGCAATTGCAGGAAGCGAAAATAGCTCTAATAAGTGTAAAGTTTTGCATTTAAATTTTAAGTGGTTGCCCAGAAGCTGGAAAGTAACTTTATGGGATACTTTTTGCCGCACTTACTCTATATATAGGGCCTAGGTGACTCTCAGTGATGACCCAACTTATGCGATCTCTCCTACTGCAGGCAATATTACACACTGTTTTCTCTCGTCCCTCTGTTCTGGGGCCTGTGAACCACGTGTATATTTGTTTTGATTGTTATAGCCTACTTGCTATTTCAGTAAAAATCTGTCACACAATTTGAACTGAGACCGACAAATAAAAGTCATACAGTATAGGTATTACATAATGCAAGGCTCTCGGCTTGTTATCGTGTTTTTCAACACACTTCGCTTTCAAACTAAACGTAACTTTTTACTCTTTTTGCTTAAAGTCACAACAAACAAACTGAAATTTAATAAGCTATATGACTATTCCTATGCATACATTGAATGTACATTGTATTGGCCGGTTGTCTTTGTAGTAGGCTATTATCATTTATCAGCCATGATAACTTCTTGGATCTTTTACACAATTAGTCAAAATAAAATTCAGATAGGTGACAGGGTTGGCCGTGTTCCTTTCACATTAGCTCGTGCGGTAGTAAAACGTAAAATAATTTATTAAAATGTGCGCGTTAATATTAGCAGTTATGCCCAGGTTGTTTTGAATTGTTGTTGTTTTAATAGTACGATTTACGCCAGTTTTAGTAGCGTGCATTCTGACATAGATTTCTTTTGTCGTAGAAAGGTTAGGTTTGAATGTATTAAAATAAATCTTTTTTATTTGCTCAGAATATTTGCGTTTCGACTGTAACAATCTGATCATATGAACTGTGTAGTGTACGAATGAAGGTGAAAGACTAGTTGTGTTCAGCTTTTGTAATTTCGATGAACAGAGTGAGACCGAAATTTTATTTACATTTTTTTTATATTTGTGTCAAAAAGTAACGAAATGCATTTTGCATACACGTATGATGTAAGTCTAAAATCGAAATGTCTTCTTAAATACACTGTGTTTCAAAAAAAAACTGGCACCCTTTTTATTTCTTTCATAATTCACTCAAATGATGATCAATTTACACGAAATTTTTACCAGGTGTAGCTGAAGAAATGCTAATTCAAAATATATGGACAAAATGTGGCTGTTGATTAAATATTCTTTGCTAGTTGTGATGTAATGCTGACGTCATA
>Ga0056128_1000235_pt1 | contig 42599 bp, 23 predicted proteins | sample WorMetLIZISLAND2_FD_71113 | JGI IMG/M metagenome (GOLD analysis project Ga0056128, IMG submission 71113) | Marine gutless worms symbiont microbial communities from Max Planck institute for Marine Microbiology, Germany - Olavius geniculatus... ... | reverse complement strand
AATTTGGTGACGATCGGTTCAGGGGTTTTTGGTTGGCTGAGGGTCAAAGTTTGCATTTTCCCATATACTTTGAAGGTCGTCCTTACAACACTCACACTACCGTGTGAGTGTGATAGCAAACTCAGATCTGACAACATATTGAATTAATGACTGAAGATTACCAAAGCTACTGTTGATCCTAACCCTAATCCTAACCGGGCTGTGATAAAGTGCAGACCTGTGGACCGACCAACGGGTAAACTGCAGAACACTAAAATGCAGACCTTGTGCAACCGAACGTCTAATGAGCTAAAAAATGTCACTAAACAATAGCCCTAAAAAGAAATCGTCCTCAGAATAGCATATAGGCCTAAACAAACTAGGTTCAAAATTAAGCAAGTAGGCCTATCACAAGACAAACAACAAAAAATTAAAATTACTTTTTAGGTCGCCCGGAACGGTAGCTCCCGGAAGGCCTTATGTTTTACTGCAGTTCTTCATTTTCTTTTTTTCAATGCAAGATCTCCGAGATCAACAATGCGTGCATTTTGGACAACTTTGGATTTGGTCACGAATATCTCTGGAATGGATCAAAATTATCTACAAGCAGTAAATGGCGTTATCACCGGCAACCCGTGCTAGGTTTGATGCACAAACTTTGGTGAACGTTGGTCCACTAACAACAAAGTTTAGATGTCTCATTTCGACATACAAGTTCACTGCATTGTGCTGGCTATGTAAGGAAATGCTGCAATTGCATTCAGGCCACATGACTTTGCTGAGAATGGAATTTCAACCCCTAACTGCACTCCAATCAGACTTACGGCGCCGAGCGGCCTCACACTGGGCTCTGCCCCATATTTCTAGTTTTTGTTGAAATACATAAACTAGGCTACAAACGGAATTTAGTGTAGTGCAGCACAACAAAACAAAACAACCGGCCTATAGCTCATTGCAATATACTGGCTATGGGTAATAAGCGTATGTGCGGATCTGCGGATGTGGCAACGGGTAAAAGGTGGACAAAATCTGCAGATGCTAAGTGCGGATGCGTGAGTTAAAGATGGATGTACAAATAACAGTTGTCACGTACATTATCAGTCATAAAGTTGATGAGTTTTTCGATCATTCGCTCAGTAATTAACTGCTCAGCGGACGCTTTATAAGCGGCAATCGTTTGAAGTCTGCTGCTGTGAATTTGCGGCCAGGTGGGTCACAGTTTGCGCCACTTACTAACACAACAATTCAAACTGTGCAAGCTGTGCTGACAACCACTTAGCTTATAGCAAAGGGTTCCCAACATGGGTGTTGAAGAAAAAAGTGCAGGTTATTAAAGCAAAAATGGATATCCGCTATAGAGCCTAAAACATTACGTAACCATATCCCTGATCCTGTTTTTAATGATTATCCTGACCTTAATTGCACTAGATGCACCAGACACATATTACCCACACCCACGCACGACAACATATGATGAGGTGCGTCAATGCACGATGACAACGTATGTACAGTGACGTCACGCAACAACAAACGACAACGGATGACGACGACGATGACTACAAAGTGCAGCAGGAAGTTACTATTGTAAACCCAGATTTACCAACTTACTTATTTTCCCAACTTACAATTTTAAACGATATGCAAAGTACGGAAATTTCAATAACACGCCAGTCATAAAACATGGCGCCCAAACGTCTGGCGCCCAAACGTCTGGCGCCCAAAGGCCCCAAATTAATACACGGCTATAGACTGCTTATTGATCCAGAGGCGAGGCAGAGTATGATGCGTAAAAGGCGGATGTCCTCCGCATCGACATCCGTCTTTTACCCGTTGAAACATCCGCAGATCCGCACATCCGCCTTTTACCATTGTCCCAATATATTAATAAAATGTCAGATCAATGAGCCTAAAAATCCCCACTGAGGTCAGCCACCTTGACATGGTGGTGGGGCTTTGCTCCGATGACCCGAAAGATTTCTACAATCTGGAGGATAGGAGCATACTAAGAGCTGACCAAATACGTGAGAACATTTACTACACGTTACCAGTGCTGCCGTGCTGGTTTCGGCTTTACAGCCGACTACGGCTTTATAGCTGTCTACTTACGACCTCACAGCCATTATTTACGGCTTCACAGCCGTATACGGCTTTATAGATGTTACTTGTAACCTGTGGTTACTTTTGGGGACGCGCATTGGGCCGAACTGATACGGCCTCAGTGCTGGGCAAGTGTAAGAGCCTGCCCACCCCGAAGGCAAGGCAAGGCAAGGCAAGACAAGGCAAGGAGCCTAAAAATAGAAATTCTTCTTATAATAGCTCCCAAACAAACTAGCAGTAAGCAAGTGAAACGTCGGATGTCAGTAGTCAATGTCATTTTACTGATTTTATTTACATTCATTACATATTGTGTGTATTTCGTTTATAAGTAGGCCATAGCTATGGAGACGAGCGCTTAATTGTGCTGCTGATCACTACGTCTGCAAGCCTATTTCACACAAAGAGTTAAAAACAAAGCATGCAACACATTTATTTCACATTTCGTTTATAACTATAATGCGGACCAGCGGACCGACCAACGGGTAAACTGCGGACCTGGTTTGGTCCGCAGTTTACCCGTTGGTCAGTCCGCAGGTCCGCATTATACCCGTGCCCATCCTAACCCTAATGTTAACCCTAGCCGTAACCCTGCAGCGACATCCGCAGATCCGCACATCCGCTGATCTGCTTTTTACCATCGTCCAGCCACACTGAAGGGGAGAAGAAATGGTGGAGATGAGAATCGATCTCACGTATTTTAATTTCCGGACCTGGGCAGCTATGGAAATCAGGTAAGCTACAGTTCATTTTTATGTTTGCGCGTGTACCTGTTACAAAGTCGGACTTTGTAAAAGTCTGAGATTACTTTCGCGTAACATGAAACGCAAATCATGGAGCATATAACCGTGTTACAACTTGCAAGAACATTCACCCAAACAACGCCATATTGTTTATCAAGTTCCCGTCAGGAGTAAAACTCGGAATAAACCCAATCCCGGATCGACGTAAAGCATGCAACGTAACACACGCAGGTGAGTTGAAGTGAAGCGAAGTACGCACTACGCAGGACAACAAACGCAGCTGTCGCAACAACCATTTTTATCTTTGTTTTTTTTAAATTGTCGGTATTTAATAACGATGTCAAAAAATCGCTTCTTACACGAGGTTTTCGTTTTCATGTTTTCATCGACTTCATTTTGCTCGCTCCTGGGCCAGCTTCTTGGGTTGTGAATTGACGTAGCCTATAGCTGTCCAGGAGGTTTGGAGGTATAGGCCTACGGAGTACGGACCCTTCTTCCTCCCTGAGATCAGGAAGGCGACTTTTGTAGGCCTACCGGTAGGCCTAATAACGCTACGCCTATGATCTCTAGCTATTTCGTCGCAATTCACTTTTGAAATGTGCGCTGCAACCAAAAATTGTGAAAAAATTTACTAAAAACCCTTATTTTGGAGGCTCAAGGTCGTTTAAGGTCATCGATGTTGTTAAATCTAAAAAAGCTCGTCACCAGTGCAGTGCAATTGTTATGACAAACAGCATATGCATGTAGCCCTACCTATCTGCAACCGTTTTCACGCTATACGAGCCAATAGCGCCAAAACGTCTTTTTAGGGGGTGCCACTTTTGATGCCCTATAGTTCGAGAGGAATCGCTTTACCCAGGGGAACAAAAATTTGTTAAGATAAGCTAGAGTCTTTGGAGCATCCCATGGTGAAGACTTTGTGATAGCTTGCACCGTTTTGATACAATCGCAGAGTGAGACAGAGGGGCGAACGGACAGACAGACAGACAGACGCCCTGCATGGCGATTGCTAAGACGGTGAAGCATTCTGCTGTCGCGCGTAAAATTGCGGCCAAACCGTTGCAGATATACAGACATGGTTACTACTAACAGTCTATAAAGTTTCCACCGCCTTATCTGATGGTACCATCGTTGACCCCCTATCATTTAGCCACAATACCTCACGATTGGCATTGTGTAGTGCGTTATGACTCTTCAAGGTCATCCAAGGTTATCGATTTATATGTCATTTGAAAGCCATTATGCGACTGACTATTGGTGATCAATAACAACCTCGGCTCTATCTTGCACCGTTTAGCTACAGTAGGCCTAAATCCGTGACAGATAGGCAGACAACAACCACGACAAAAAGCCGACCTTTAAGCTTACATCTTGTCGATCGGCCCAAAAATGCACCAAAACGCTTCATTTTAGCACAAAAATTAAAAAAAATTTCTGGAGAGGAGGCAGAGACGCGTGGTGAAGGAAGCCTCTTTCACACTCCGCTGCGGCCAAATGCTGGATCCCCACGCTCTTCTTTACTCTTCGACGGGAAGCTTCATTTTGTAACGCCGACGGGAAGCCGGGGTCAATTTGTCCCCACGAATATTATGGTACATTCTGTAGGTTTTAAGTGAAGTTCTGAACCACAAACAGTCTTGATCTCTTTCAAAAAAATGCTAGTATTATTTTCGTCATCTAATATCAATCGTGTTGCCATTGTAACGGATTTTGAAGAATTTGAACAGCAAATATGCTATATCGAGGCTTTTATACGAGATATCACCTAAATTTGTGCATAAATTAAAAATTTTTAGGAAACAGTCAATTAAATGACGTTATTTAGATTTTATTGCGACCAACTTTTGTTGCCATTGTAACGAAATTTAGACAACATGCACAAAATTGGAACATTGTGGCGTCCACAGCAACGGACGCTATGCAAAACCACTGCTCTTAGTTTATATGGTAACTAACGTTTGGGAACGGTTTCCTGTCATTACGTCTGCTAAATAAGCTGTTGCTACGCAAAATCATCGCCATAACAACCGTTGGTATGTGAAGCCGTTAGATTTATTGTAGTGAATTGCATACGAATAGGTTAGCCTACTATATAGCCATGATTCCTAGCACATTTAGGGACCTAAACAGTTAGTACTTGCTTTATAGCACACTTAAGTTGTTGCTAAGGGCTTTTTGCTACCATAGCAACAGACGGTCACTGAAAGGCAGAAAATGTGTAGGCCTATTTTACCACTGGTTGATATAATATCACCAAATGTAACTGAAAGTGCAAAAAAATCAATTTTAGCAAGCAAATCCGACGTGAGCTATTTTCTTCGACATGTTGACCCGCACAATTGCGCAGAGGGGGTGTCGAGAAAGTTTTGATAGCAGCTGCGGCTCCTATCGTCAGAAACATAAACTAAAAGTGCCAAATCGAAGGCAATGAAAGAATATTAAAAGTCACGAAGTCTAGTCCATAAAGTTCAATCCATTTTTAATATTGTGTCTGGGGTCAATTTGACCCAGGCTTCCCATCGAAGGGTTATAGACAGTCATGGCCTACGTAGCTATAAATACAATATATTTTACTGATGTGATCATCATCACGACTTTTTACTTAGCAGGCAGATATTGTCACGCGCATATAGGCTGACGTAATGTCTGCACGATTGATACTTACACGCAATAATGCACCTATGTATATACAATCGATGCACGCGCAGAGAAAGGTTTTACATGGGAAAACGGGATTTTGAGTGTGAGTTTATGGGGATCAGAAGAGCCGAAAACACGGTTACAATTGACAGCCTATACTAGGAACTTGTCAATGTCCTATCCAACGACACCATCGCCGGCGTTCTACGACGTACCGTTTAGCCACAATACGTGCGCTACAGATGACAGACAGAAGACAGTGTCATACCCGAAGCTCGATCTAACGATCGGCTAACAACATCACGCCATGTTCCCTGTGACGGCAACGCGTTCTTGTTCTTTGTCGGATTCTCCATTGAGTTCTCTCTTCTTATTATGCTAGGTCTGCTAGCCAATTTTAGGTCTAATCCACATTTCAAAATTTTAGTCGACTCGTATGCCTATAGCCTGCAGTGCGAGGTGAGAAGTAGGCTTATTTGCTATAGCCTACGCCATGTGCTTACTCACAAATTAAGCTTTATAACTTTTAACTTGACGTGTTTTGCGTAGGCCCTATAGGCGTAGGCCTATTCTGCAGTTTCCGCAACTTCTGCGTTTTTGTGTAATTTTGTTGTCGTCACTCGTCAATCGCGTGTTGCGCCCCCTCTCTTTCACTCTCTCGTTCAAATTTGCAGTGAACCCGGAAACGTATGAAGAGAAGAGTACGTTTACGGATGTACTAAGTCATCAACTAGCCCAATCATTCAGCTATAGTCAACTGCATGGTGTGTCAAACATACTTTATTTGCCTGCATTCAGCAAAACAGTTTGGACACGTAGTTTACATTGGCATAACGCTCAAACGACTTGGCGGGTTTGGTATTAGGGGTAGAGCGTGAGTTGTGTCCAATGCTAATGCTAGTTTTGGGGAAACATAATATATTATCAAGTGGCCTGGTCACGAGCAGTCACAGCTAATAATTAGCCCCCCAACTTCTGAGTTCTGGCAACACCTGATTGTGGTGAGACTTGGATCATTATAAATGTTTGCAATGTTAGCGAACTTGAGACCCCCGGCTCAGGTTGCAAAAAGGCTAAACACTGAAGAAAGTTAAAGGAACAACTTCGACAACTTGTAGCAGCACGCAGAGGCAGTGTACATCACATTGACACACGAAGGACACGTACGCCTATTACATCCTGCAGGCGTTGTCATTCACCAGTCACTGCTCTGTGGTCTATAATAATTGTTGGGGAGAGAGGCTATAGGCCTATAGCCAGTTCGGCTTCATCCTGTATATAGTTTATGCCTACAGCTCAGCTATTTTGAAGCAACTGACTTCCGTCTACTCTACAGGCTAGTTTCCTGTATATAACTATATGCATTATGCACCCAGCATGTAGGATATAGGCCTAGGCTTGCTATAGCATATTCTGTCACACTGTCAGTCTGGGTATTATAGGCCTGCGATAGGCTAACCGTCACTACATTCATCGCGTGTGCTCGACACTGTAGTATACGGTACAGTTTGTTGACCAAGTAAGCTGAAATACGTCTCTCATTTACAGTTTTCTGGGTGACTTTTGGAAACATCAGGTTTAACGTGATATTTTGAACATAAGCTCAAGAGATGAAAAGGCTATCGATACGACCCTTAGGCCTATTCATATGCAACACCTATAAAATGTACTGATACTAAGTAATCTTTTTCAAAGTGTAAGCTATGGCCCACGTTTAATGGGGCGCTTTCGTAAACAGTACACGTATCTCGCATTCTGTGCACAGTCTGGAGCTGGATTGATAGGCTTATACAGGCCCGTCGAGAGCCACAGCGGGGCCAGGGAAACATTCTCGCGGGGCCCCCAAAAAATGTTCGCAGTGCCCCTCTGGGGAAAATTTTTTAAAAATTATTCTTTTCAAAATGGTGCATTCTGGTGTATTTTTGTATTACTGAGCGACGGCGGGGCCTCGGCCCAAACGTCGTGGGGCCCGGGGTAGCTTACCCCCCTACCCCACCCTCTCGACGGGCCTGGGCTTATATACTTATGCTGAATTTACCTCCCTGCTGCCGTTAGGCCGTGATCACGACCAAATTAAAAATTTCCTGGGGACTTCACACTGGACTCCATTTGTGGGAGCACACCCCAATCCTGCGCCTTTGACTGAGTGCGTCCGGCCACATTTCACGCCATTCGAGATATACATGTTGCACAAAAGTTTCCATGCGCTGTTTCTGCTTTATGAAAGGACCCCTGAATTTGATTTGGATTTGGATATTTAGTCGGCAGGGCCCCCAAACTGGGGCATCGCACCGACGGGCTGTGGTGTGTGAAGAACTTGCCCAAGGTTGTTACTTGAGAGTGCAGTGGTTAGGGATCGAACCCACGACCTTGCGGTCATTGGGTCCGACACGCTAACCACTAGACTACCAAGCCACACCAAACTCGAGTTCCCTACTGCCGCAGAGAACACCTCGCGATGCGTTTATTTATGTTTACAATTGCATTTCCGGGTGACGTCATCATATGACGTGGTTTCTTTGCGATAGCACAGATCAGCGGTGTCATGCGCACAAAATGTGTGGACAGAAAGACGCACTTTTTGACAGTCATTGTAGACAGACCGCCACAGACGAGATTAGAATTACGAGTGCTCACAATTTCAGTTTTGTCCCTAAATTGCTCAAAATGGGGGATTTTCAGCCCCAGATTTCGTATTTTTACAAGAAAATCTTTGGATCAAAAAAAACTTTTCGACGGGCAAAAATGTAAAGAGGGAATTGCTACATACCTCCCCGTATACCACGATGTTACTCAGACGTTTTTCTTGTTTCACTGTTTTAGATTCTTCGAAGCATGACTGCGTTTAATACCTCACGTAGGCCTACACTCAACGTCTGATTTCACGTACGTAGTATCTACATCCTCGCGAGCCGTAGGCTGCGTTGATGGCGGACTCCCAGCAGACGTGGCTTAAAACGTTGCGACGATTCGGCTCCAGACTTAGTCTTCATGGCGGTACCGGTGCCCGACGGTCTTCATCTATATCGGGGGCGGAGTCAGACCGTTGGCTGGCGCGGTACGACCACCGTCGGTCCACAGCGTCCAACGCAGCCGCGGACAACGAAGCAGCTTACTACACCACCTCGGTGGAGCTGGTCCGACTTAAACGAGACGGTGGTCCCGAGGAAAATGCGTCGTCCCACGCCGATATCGACGTGGATCCCACCCATCGGAGAAAGTCGAACGGAGAGGGAGAGAACAGGTTGGTCGTAGCGACTGATTGCAATCTCGGGATTTCAAAATCCCGCCGGCTGTTTTCGCCAATCCCGTATCCCAGGATTATCGGCGTCCCAATCCCGGGATTTCGGGATTACAAAATTGGCGTATGTTTAAATAGTAAATTTTCGACTGTTAAATTATACAAATAACAACAGATTCTAGGAGTGTAATGATTGAAATATTCCATCGGCACTTTTAATCGGTAATGTTATCAAAGAATTGTTCAAGACCAAGGTCGAGAAAAATGACTTGGGACAAAAAAAAACCAAGGCCAGTATAATATAAAATAATGACTTCCATATAATAATCAACTCCCATTTAATATTATACGTATAATTTACACTCCCCCAGTCATTATTTATAGCAATTCAGCTATGAACATATACTGAATTAGAGGCAACAACGATTTTTTAAAAATAACTTTTACTCATCGTAATATCACCCAGGGAGTCAATATTATACGAGCACAAGGGGAGTGTAAACTATACATATAATAATGACTGAAAGAGTCATTTTTAAGGGAGTGTAAATTATACGGGGCGACTAAAAACGCGAGACTTGACATCGCGAGACTGGATAACGTGAGACCATGATTGTAGCAAGGGTGGACATCGCGAGACTTGTTTCAATGTTCGAGTATCTGCTCACTACTAAATTTTTTTGTTACTATGAATGTTATACGAACTGTAGGTATCAGTTTGTCTTAATTGTCTTAGTCATCTGTGTATTACCGTATTAACGAAGCAGTAAATAACGCGTCAAATATAATTTAATGTTACGATAATGCAGTACGTCTAAAACGACAAAGTTTATAAAGCAACAGTAAATAAAGCATGGGATATACTTTAATGTCACAATAATGTAATACAAATAATAAGATAATTGTCTCTTAATGAAATAGTCGTCGTTGAAGTCGTCACTGCTGGCACGGACGCCTGACTGGCCTCGACCTCGCTGCTGCTGCTGCTGCTGTTGTCGTCACGCGGCTGTAAAGATTCCGTATGAGCGCCGACTGAATGACCAACCGCATGCAGAAACTGGAGGCGTCGGTTTTTAGTCAACTTTAGCCGCAACAGCCAACATTTTCGCATTCCTACTTAGCCGGTCATTTTAGTTGACAACGGACAGTTTTCCGATTTCTACTCAGCAGTAATAATCCGTCAAGGACTATCCAGTCCCTCTGTTCAACCGCTGTTTGATCTAGTGCTTAAACTACATGGTCTCGTGATGTCAGGTCTCGCGATTTCAGCGTCCCCAATCATACATTTTACCGGGTTGAGTCACGGGTCAGACGTAGGCGAGTCGGGTATCCGGGTCCAAAAGATGACCCGTGTCCAATTGACCATTGCTGTTTGCCTTCGACGCGACGCGTCTCGAAAACGATGCCTTTAACTGCACTATAGTTGTTAGCCTACCTACTCTCTACGTTAAAGCCGTGTAGAAAACGACAGAATTAAATTGAACTCTAGTTCAGTTCAGTATTTTTTTGTCACGTTCTACTCGACTTCAGACGTCATCTCAAACATTTTTTTTAATTTTTCGTTCTTCTGGGCCAACACACTAAGCGCACCGAACGCGTTTGAGGCTATTTACGCGCGTAATGTAAATTATCGGCTTAGGCCTACTTAGGCTTTTACTTATACTTACTTAATTAGCCTACTGGTTTTGACTACTTTTCAACTGGTTATCAATAATAGTTTTATACCTTTATGTTCTATTTGTTGAAGTAATAGTTTTTTTATTGACTTATAAAGTTAAGCCGAAGCAACTGTTGTTGTTGAATTTCTGCTACGGTATTCAGCGAATGTTGAGTATTTGTTGAAGTAGCGATTAGTAACCTGTAGGCCTAGCCTAGTAGTTACAGCTCCTTATATCGTAGTGCAGTTTATTGTTATACTAAAAGGCATACTATGTCACGCTATATAGTGTCCGTACACCGAGCTATATTAGAAGTACCGGTAGTTATACGCAGTGGCGGATTCAGAAATTTCGAATAGGGGGGGGCGGAAGGCCCCCTCCGCAGAAAATTGTTTTAAAATTTTAAGGCAAAAATAATGCGATTTTGTGCAGAATTTTTACTTGTTTTAAGATGCATCCGGTTAATAGAAGGGCGGCCGCCCCTTCCCCTAAATCCACCACTTGTTATACGGTAGTTAGTTCCGTGATGTACATGGCTGCAGGTTGGCGATATGCCATCACGACCAGCATCTGGATGCGCTGTCATCAGCCGTAGCCACAGCGCCTGATCCGATATCAATTCGTCGCCGCCCGCTACCTCCGCTACCGCCCGCCCAGCGGACCGACGACGGCCGACTACAGGTTCTGTCGGCCCAACTCGTCCACCTCTCCCACCAGGGCTGGTACTGGGGCCCTCTGACGCTGGACGAGACGCAGGCGATCCTTGCCGACATGCCGGACGGCTCCTACATCGTCCGTGACAGCCACAACGAGGCTTATCTGCTTGCGATCGGACTGCGAACAGACGGACGCACGGTACTTTTGTGCAAAGTTTTTCTTTCGCGTAATAGGTTTTTTGTTTTTTGTCAGTAAGCTGCTGATATTTCACATGGTAGTGTACGTAGCGACGATGTTAACGAGTGGTGAAATACTAAATAACCACTTCGGTGAATTTTTCCGCTGACAATGCCAGTGAAAAAAGTGAAAATCGGTCACGATGATGAAGTGGGACGTTTTCTGAGACACGGTCCCAAAAAGAGAGATGTGTCCCAAAAAACAATCACATCACATAATTTTGTCATTTGTGTCATTTTCATGCCATGAATAATGAAAATTATCATTGTTATTGAAAATGTGACGAAGTTCTGACAACAACAGTTCTGCTCGGTTGTTTTGGGGACAAAATGCAAATGCATTGATTCGATCCATAGTTTCAAACCGATAGAAATATTCTTCCCGCTAAAGGTAGGAAGCTGAATTGACTTGGATAGTACACACAGTTATTCAGGGTTGCTTACAGTCCGATATGATAGACTAAATTCCAGGTTAAAAGTTAGGCCCGATACTAAAATGGCGTCATGAGAAAGAGGGCAAAGAGGGCCCCCAATTTTGTGCTGTCTGAAAATTGTCGTCTAAAAAGCAAAATTTGTTGCTAAAACCCCATTTGGAGAAAATTTAAGCACAAAGTTGAACTTCTGGCTTTTAGGCACCGATCGTTTACTTTGTTGAAAAATTGCACCTGTCTGTATCGAAATTCTGTCGGAAATTAAGTTTGCATGTCTGTCGGAATGTTGCAACTTTCTGCCTTGCCTACTTTTTTTAACCCACAACGCCGCTGCTTAAAATTACTTAGTGGGCAGGTTCCAGTTGATCGAAAAAGTTTATTATATTCGGCATAAGTCCTTACAATCAACAGCCAGTAAGCCTATCTAGACGTGTCCTACCTGTACGACAATAATGCTGCGGTCTGTTGCAGGTACACACGCGGATATCGCACTGCAACGGCCGGTTCATGTTCGCTCACAATCGGCACGGCAGCGCCAGCTCGGTCGAGGAGCTGATACAGCGCGGCATCTACGTCAGAGGGCGGCACCGTCAGCTGCTGTACCCGGTCTCACGACTGATGAGAATGCGCTCGCTCAAGGACTACTGCCGCTTCGCGCTGCGTCGCCTCATTGCCATTGACCGCATCGACGACCTCGAGATACCGCGCACGCTCAAAGCATGGCTCAAAGAGAACCCTTACTGAATTACTTAGGCCTAAGCGTACCTATGTCGTACGTGCCGCAATACAGTATTGTCCGTTCGCACGTCCGTCCGTCCGTCCGTCTGTCTGTCTGTCCGTCTGTTTCACAGGGACAGAGGCGTAGTGGGTCAGACTAAGAAGTTATTAGTAATTAAATATAATACTTTGAAAACGAGCCTTGTAGTTTAATTTCCGTAGGCTTACATTAGTGATTTCACCGTATTTAGCGTGCAATAGGCCTATATTATACGAGCGTAATTAAGTTATTTTGTTGCTTGTTATATTGATAACTACACTATGTCTCAAAAAAACATCCCCGAAATTTGTGACTGTAACTTGAAAACCAATTATCAGATTTTGATAATTTTTAAAACGAATATTTTTGACACAAAGTGCCACCAAATGACAGTTCAGTTTTTCACCTCATCCAATGTATGCTTCTGCACTACCTAGGGAAAGCAGATCAAGCAAAATATGTGTTGAAATAAACAGACTAACCTGAAAAACATCCCCGACATTATCGATTGTAACTTGAAGAATGATTAGCAGATTTTAATAATTTTTGGCAGAAATATTTCTCACACACACAACTGGCTATTAAATAAATGTTTTACTTTTCACTTCACCCAACGTCTGCTTTTGCACTACCTAGGAAAAGCATACCAAGCATAATACGTGTTAAAATGAATAAAATAACATCCATAAATTTCATCTATTCTAATCTGTGGGCCGGTCTAATACAAGACTTGACTATCATGCAGCAGTGCATCTACCAGATAAAGTTTAGGAATGTTTGTGAAGTCAAGAAGCGACTGGTACAGCCTGGATTGGTCTGGAGCATAGTGGGCCAACATTTCAAGCAATTTTACTACAGGCAGTTGAAAAATGGACAACTGGATGAAATGTCAGCCAAAGTGTCAAAAACGTAAACAAAATATGTTTTTTACGCATTATGTTAATTAAGCAATCATATCGCATTGGATTAAAAAATGATATTTTGCTGGTTGTGTTTTTCCTAGGTAGTGCAGAAACAAACATTGGGTGAGGTGGGAAAATAAATGGTCATTCGATGGCAAGTTGTGTCGGGAATATTCATACCAAAAATTATAAAAATCTGATCATTGTTTTTCAAGTTACGGTAAAAAATGTCGATGGTTTTTGAGACACAGTGTATATTTCAGGCCTAACGTAGAGTTTGTTCGCTACTATTGTATTTAGTGGTATTTGTAATGTCAGCTTCTATTCATTCAGTATTGTTTCTATTGTTTATTTAGCATCTTTATATTTGGCTATGATAAAGTACTATTAATACACTGTGTCCGAAAAGCATCCCCGACATTTTCGACTGTAACTTGAAAACCAATCATCAAATTCTGACAATTGTTGGTGAAAATATATTCATGACACAACTTGCTACCAAAGGACCGTTTAGTTTTTTACCTCACCCAATGTATGCTTCTGCACTACATTGGGAAAGCAGGTCAAGCGAAATATGTGTTAAAATAAACAGAAAACCTGAAAAAAACCTTCCCGACATTATCGACCGTAAATTGAATAAGAATTAGCAGATTTTAATAATTTTTTGGCAGAAATATTTTTGACAAAGCTGGCTATTAAATAGGTGTTTTAGCTTCTACCTTACCCAACGTCTGCTTTTGCACTACCTGGGGATAACAGACCAAGCATAATTCGTGTTAAAATAAATGAAAAATCCTCAATAATTTTTCCGACAGACACTGCAAATTTTTGACATAAGAGATGACGGGTGCTCAAAATGTTAATTTTGCTCAAAATTTTCCCAAAATAGGTGTTTTAACTCTGCATTCCCAAATTTTGCATCCGCGGCCGAACATTCACCTACAAGAAGAAGATTTTCCGAGATCCAAAAATTTAGTTGGAGGGGCATTTGTCCCGCTGCCCCACCGCTGTTACGACGCCACTACTCACTATGAGTCAAAGAGATCGGCGATCGATTAGTATGACATGGTGAAGGTGAATGCGAAGAGAGCGGCGCCGACTGTCCAGAGAACTCTGACTGAGGTCCTCCGCCCGTGACGCGTCTCGGCAGCGTCCGCGTCCAACGTCGGTGGAACAGCTACGCACACCATCACACACGGCCTGTAAAATGGATTCAGCGCTTAGCCTGTGCCAACAGTATGTAGGGCCTAACAGTCAGATACCGCACTGCTGGAGTGGTTAAGCGTGCCCCCTTATACCACTCCAGACAGTATAGTATCAAACCTACACCACCCACAGATGGCCTAGACCACACCGTCGTTTGCTTTATGACGCACGACTGCGGGTGAAAATAGTTGTGAAAACAGACAACCGGTAGAAGTGCACAGTGCAAGCTAAGTGTGGTGTATTGTCCGATATGGCGTATCGGTAGGCCCTACTTAGGCCTATTTTGAACTCGGAGACGGCATTCGCCGTACTGGCATTTTTTTGTCGCTACAGTGGCGCTACCCTGTGCACTTTCGACGTTAAAAGTTTATCACAAATACCAAACCAAACTGCTACGCGCCAGATGCATATCTGAAACTCAAAATGCGTCAAAACTCGTTTTCGATCGGGGCTTCGCCTGAGCACCGCTCGGGGAGTTTGCGACGTTTCCCCAGACCTCCTCGTCGGCTAAAAAGGGGATAACCTACACCCCCCTTATTCTCTCGACGCCGTAGTGTATTGATTTACAGTACTGCCAATTGTTTTTTTTCTGCAAATTAAGCAGTGCGTAGATATGTTATTCGAAAAACTACGCTTCTGCAAAAATGGAGGAAATGTAGCCATGGCAATCGAATACATAATATACTAACGTGACGTTGATCATGCCCCTGTGCGGCTGATGAATAAAATTAACGACTATTAGTCTACTCAAATTTTTTTCAGAAACAAGGATTAGGTGTAGGAGTAGGCTTAAACGTAGAACTTAAAAATGGTTTTAAATAACATTAGGCCTATTTCGTCAATTAAACCCATACCAGTTCGTATACAATTGTAGCATAACAGTATGGCGTACTCTAATTCAGCATTGAATTGTGCCATGCCTGCAGTAGCTCCTAGTTGCTATAGGCCTATAGTAGGCCTAATGTAACGGGCCCGAATCTGGTGACACTCTCAGACAGTATAGATTCAAATGTTGAGGTCTGCACATTTTTCCCAGCAAAATTTTCCTGGGTAAAATAAAGCAGCGTTTGATGGTTAAAGGTCTGAATAGCGTGGTAGCCCATCTCAAATCTACGGAGCGTCACCTGCCATATCAGATCACACACAAGTGACACAGCTGGCACAAATGAACGCGCCCCCGCCTTAATCCACGCTTAGTAGGTCGGTACTCGATTCACATAACCCGGAGGGATAGACGGCTGAGTAGACCTAATGTTGAAAATCACCATTTGAATTAAAGTAGGCTAACTAGTTTATCTTACCACAGGCGCATGCTCGATCGGTGAATGTGCAATCTGATTCTGTAATTGCCTTGCAGTCATGCATGTTGTCTATAACAAAAGACATCATTAGCTACTGCATATTTGCCGGTACTTAACCATCGACCTTAAATGACCTTGAAGGTCGGCTATCTTAGCGACAGCTGGGCTTCTTGTCTAGTGCTCAGTTTGGCTATAGGCCTAAACGTAATAAAAAGTCCAAACTGTTTTGTACGTAAACAACGAAGAAACACAATTGATTTAACAAGCAGTAGGCCTAAATATTTTTTCGCTATAATGTTCTACAACATTTTACGCCAAACCTCTAGCTATAGAAAGTCGATAGTTGTAGAAAAAAATTGCAAATAAAATCATTATTCTACCGATTGTCAGTCAACAAAAACGATAAAACAACATCGAAAACTAAAAGCACCACAAAGAGTAATTAAACTCAAATTAACTGTGGTGGTTAAAGCACAAAATATTTTTTTTATTAAAAAAAGTTTTTATCTTTTTTAAACTCGACACGCTAAACATACTTACAGCAAAGATTATTCTTGCAGACGAAAAATCCGAGCGGACACTTGGTGCAGGGGGGACCGGTTTCATAAAGAGTTGCATCTCCGCGCACGCTGTACGCATCCGACCTAAATCACCGTGCGGTCGCAATGATTAATAATTCAATCAATCAATCAAATTTGTATAGTGCCAGTAATTAAAAATCGAATTTGAAGCTCTGGCGTGTGGGTGACTGGACGTACATGTAATAGGCAGAAGCGAAAAAAACTTGATTTAAGACAGAATTAAAGTAGCGAGACTCTCATAAGAGCCGATATGCAGAGAAAGAGAATTCCAATTCTTAGGCAAAGATAGACAAAAAAACTCGAGAGACAAAAGAAGATCTAGCACAAGAAAAAACAGCAAGTAGGTAGGTGGCAACGACACACTGTTGTAAGCCTAAAGCTCATTTATGGTAAGTTTTTTGTAGGCCTAGGCCTACACCAATGACAAAAAAAATTCTGTAAGAACGAGCCCCAGAATAATTTTGTACCCGATCGGGCTTAGTCGGGTTCAATAGACCTAAGCCATGCAAGTGTAACTGCTAAATAACATCTAAATCCGTCAAACGCAGCAAGCACGAATGTGTCACAGCGACGGACGACGGACAAACGGACGGAACGCACTAGGATAGATGTCTCTGTAAAAGCGATTCCGCCCAAACAATAAACAAAAAAAGTTACTTCTAAGTAAGTAAAAGGAGCATTTGTAATGAAACTTTTTCATAAAATTAGTATAGATTTCAATGCGGTCTACGCTGTATTATGCGAGTGTAACGTTGAAACGTACTTATTTCATGGCCGTGATCGACGAGGTGTTCTGCCTGGACGCTTGCGTCATAAATAATGCAAACGTAAAACGTTGCGAGCGAAGTGAGATTATGGGCACTTATAGCATTCCAGAAAATAGAGTTAAGAGTTAGAAAGACTGGGTAGGTCATAAAATAAGACGTTTTATTGGCTAACCGTTAGGTCTAACCTTGGGTACGATATGCCTTCGGTCCGTCTGTCGTCTGTTACGTGTGTTACGCATGTATTGTGGCTAAACGGTATATCGTAAGGAGTCGGCAACAACACTGTTGGATAAGGCCATGACGAATTCCTATTGGCTGTCAATAGTAGCCATATCTCTGTCTGCAGCGGCTTGGCCGAAATTTTACATGCAAAGTTTCTGCCTGCAGCCATTACTCACGCGCCCCGAATTACCTTGTCGTATACTAACGTTGACTGTAGCGTACGATATAGCAGCGTCAACACAACGTGTATGAAACTTGGGTTAATCTGAGAAATCGCTTTCTTTCCGCGACCGGCAATTAGAAGCTGGTTCTTGAATATAGGCTGTACGATCAGCCCACCCTAGCGACAACTGGGCTTTATGTTTTAATTGGCGTGCACAGGACGACTTACCCGTCGCCATAGACGCAGGCGATGACGGCGACGTGATGCTGAACTTTGTAGTCCGAACTGACGAAATGTGCGCAGTGGCGAACGGCACAGCCAACGTGCGTGGTCCAAGACCACACAAGCTGCAGATATACAGCACATAGTCGTTAGTATTGACTATTGAATAAAAATCTAATCTTTATTATCCATTATTGGTAAATAGAAAATGCCAAAAAACCAGATAGTCAAGTCCTGCTAAAAATCATGTACTGTCTACGAGCCATACTCGAGGCCTTGTGCAACATTTTGTGAATCCAGGGAATAATGTCCAAAATATTTTTTCCGGCAGGAAGATTTTGTCTGGGTAACTTTGACAAATGTAATGTTTCTTGAAATTTTCAGCCAAATATACGAAAAATTCGAAAAAGTTTTTTTTGCTGTATTGAGGCAATATATTAGTAACTTTGTTTTTCGTGCTCCAGCATAAGTATCTAATTATAGTATTTATAATATACTTATCTATGAACAATGCCCTACAACATGTTAAGCATCAAAAACGCAGCTTTTGTCTGGTCGGACTGTGCATAGACCCGAACCGACAAATGATTTCTTTCAACCCAATGTCATGAACAGAACTGACGTTGTGAAGACACGTGCTCACGTTAGAATACGGGTGTGCTCCCATTAGATTACTATGGTTCTCACATTAGAGAAGCTAGAATTTACGTTGTTAAAACTGTGCTCACATTAAAAAACCGGGTGTGTTCACATTAGGTTGCAGGTTTCCTAATGTGAGCACTCTACTGTTTTCAAAGCAGCCATAATTCTGATACATAAATCGTTTTGCAGAATATTCTAAAGGTCCGCCACGGATTTCAACATTAAAAACCAGCGCGTATTAGCCATCGCAATTCTTTCCGACTGTCCGTCCGTCCTTCCATAGGTCACACGGGTGGATCAGTCAAAAACGGTGCAAGCTAGGATAACCAAATCTTCACCATCGGCTGCCACGAAGCTGACATAGTTTGAATGATAAACGAAAAACAAAAAGGTGCTCACATTAGGGTACTTTCCCTATCCGAGAGAAAGGGAGGTTATGTCCGGACACTCACTGCTACAGTGTCGCCAGGCTTAGAGGCATGCATTTTACAGACCTGTTCGTAGTTACTACATTGGTAGCCAAGCTTGCAATGCATTGCAGTCGTGTCGTAGTTCCGCTTTTCGTCTGTCCACAATTTCATGACGTCGCCGAAATTGAACTGCTGGCCAGCTGAATACAACGCATATCACGCGGATCGATTTTAGGCGGAATATCACTCTGGCGCATGGGATTCCGCATATAGCTACATATTTTTCCGCACCGTTGTCTGTCTGTCTGATTGCCGCCTGCTGTCTGTGACACATTCGGGCACCCTGCATGCTTAAACCGTTTGTCATTTTGCATGTATACTTTGTGGGGTCCAAAGACAAGTTGCAATAGGGTCTGTGTTAATATATAGGCTCGATCCTTCAAGGGAAAATTTGGGGGTCAACCCTCATCCAAACCATACATGCAATTGCAAATCGCTGCTGTCACATTACGATAAATAAACAAAAAACGATTCCGCTTTTACCAAATTACTTTGGTGCTTTTTTACTGGGCAATGCACGTAGTGCAAAGCGGAGTATTGCAACCGTCAGTTGTTATTTCGTCCATCCGTCCGTCTAGTAACGTTAACGTACGTGGTCATGTAGACTGGGTTACCTGAAACAGAATTAGGCCGTACACGAATATTAGCTTATAGTCATGGCTCACTGTAAGCCCAACATTGTCCACCTAGTTCTATAGAAAGAACTTTTTCAAATTTTGGCCGAAATGCAACAAGAAACACAGCTATCGCTAGCAAAAGCCGATCGTACCGCCTACGTTCGAAGCCCATGTCCGAATTCCAGTCACAAAGAGAAAGCGATTTGTCAGAAGTGAAACAGTTCCATGCACGCTACGTTAACGGAACGCTGTCTCAAAAGCTACGATGAACGCTATGTAACAGGTCATTTCGCCAAGCGATATAAATAGCTACTGTTCCATCCACGTGGTCATATCGCCAGGTGATATACACAGCTACGGGGTAAAATGAACAAGGAAAATATCGGACACAGGTTTTGAAAATATTTTTCACAACAAAAACGTCTTGCTCGGGTAGAAACGCCACAGCAGATACAATTCCTCTTGCAATGCTGACCTTCAATAAAAAATATCATTCAAGGTAAATGATTTTCATGTCATTTGAAAGCCAATATCCGACTTCCTATTAGTGGTCAATAAAAACCTAGTCCCTATCTCGTACCGTTTAGCCGCAATAGCGCGTAACGGCCTTCAAAGTTATCCAAGGTCAATGATTTCTATAGTCTGACACGGCGTATGGCACTTCCTGTTAGTGATTGATTACTAATAGTAATGTAGGCCGTATTTCTCACCGTTTCCGAGATACGGCCACTTATAGTTTAAACATCACATTCAAATTTGCGGCCAAACCGCTGCAGATGGACACATGGTTACTATTGACAGCCTATATACAGGAAGTCGCCACCATTCTATCCGCTGGTATTATTGCAAACCCCCTACGACTTACCGTTTAGCCACAATACCGCACGATTGGCATTGCATAGTGCGTTATGACCCTTCAAGGTCATCTAAAGTCAATGATTTATACGTCATTTGAAATCCAGTATGCAACTTCTGTCCTGTTAGTGATCAATAGCAACCTAGGCCCTATCTAGCATTGTTTAGCCATAATACATCCGTGACAGACGGACAGACGGACAGACGGACAGACAGACGGTCAGACAAAGGACGGAAGACAACTCATGCCAATAGCTCGACCTTTACTAAAGTACGGTCGGCTAAAAATCGTGCATCCTGATCGTAACTGCAGGAATGGCAGCGAAATTTACGCTTACGCAACGTCCCACACACTTACAAAATTTCGCCAGGAACACTTACCGTTCGTAACATTTTGCGTAATCCAGCGGACAGCAGAAATACAGACAAAATGACGAACAGGAAAACGCAAGCTTTTTCTTGTGCGTAGACAATAATTAGGCCTAAAATACGTCAGACAAGAGCTGATAGTTTGCAAGGTGTTGAATATTACTACCGTATTCGATGCCTGCTCTGGTGAAGCCAATGTGTGGAAATTCAGGTACCATTTCGTTCCATTTGTGGTTAGCGCCACAAAGTGCCCCCAGACGCAAAGCCGACCTCTCGAGATTCATGTCCCATTCCTTCGTTTAAAAACAACAGAGATGAACACTGTTTATTAGTTGAGCCTAGTACCCCGTTTACACGATCAAGCTGGCTCGACGAGCTGCTATATGTTAGCTGGACGAGCTAGCTCGATGTTTGCTTGATCGTGTAAACGGGGTATAACTAAGAATTATTGGCGGCTCAGCCAAACACGGGAACTGTCAGTTGTGCAAACTATAGGCCTGCCGTGAGATAAAATTCCATGCAAAAATGTGGCCTACCGTAAAATAACGGTCACGCTTTATGGTACGATGTTGTGTTATGTCGTCTGTACGTATTGTAGCCATGGCAATACGTTTTAACGAAAATCTGTCTGAAAATGCAAATAAAATTGCCCTGCCGATGGCTACTTTTTAGTACCAATTCGAACCTCCTGCCACCATACATTGCTCTCAAGCGACGGTACTGTCTGCTCTTAGTAGGCCCTATAATACTTGCATTGCAAATTACGCTTTAGTTAACGGCATGATTACATTGACACCTATGAACTTACTAACGCCCGATTAAACAGTATCGTCGCCGACCCCCTGTTCTCTCAAATAGGGGTTTTTATCTCCAAAATTCAAAATGGCGCACACTGGCCAAACTGTAGGCCTATCATCGAAATCGTTACTATTAACAGGCTATATCAATGCGCTGTCTAACGCTGTCATTGCCGATTTTTTTTCTCACCAAGCAGAGATACTGATTCTTCGATCCCCCAAATTGGAGTTTTAAAATTTAAAAGCAAAATTAAAATTAGGCCTATTAGCAGCCATAATGTCGTCTATCGGAAATTTGCAATCGTCTGCCCTACCACCTTTTTTAATTAACCACGCCACTGAAAGTGTGACTTCATCTCCCGTTTCTTGGCAAGAATCGTGCATAAAATCTAGCCTACATGAAAATTCTGATCAAAGCGGTTCTTTGACCTTACAACATTGCTTTAAATTGCATAAAATCTAACTCCAGACAATAGCGAATGAACGAACAAACGGACAAGTCCTTTTTTTCTTTGGAAGAAATAAAAAGTTTATGAATGCAATTATCTAAGCCAATTAGGTTAACAATAATGACGACTTTTACGATGGCTAGCATGTCGGCGGCTGTCGGCTTAACGTTGCTGCGGAAGTCGTTGATCGCTTTCAGCACGGCCAGACGCTCCGTGTCGTTCATCTGTCGCTTCTCCGGTGGCAGGTGAAAGTGCTGACCGGTCGCAATTTCCACTCCGCACAGTGCTGTCATCGCCGCGAGTAACCAGCAGCTTTCACGCTCCATTGATACTAGCACAAGCAGACTTAAAGCAGTGGCGTCGTGGGAGAGAAGGGAAGGGTAGAAATTTCCTCTTTCAAAAATACACCATTTGAGGCTTAGGCCCCCTAGCTAAATCATATCATTAATTTTTTTTGAAAAGTTTAGAAGAAAATTTAGGTTTCGATTTTTCCTCGCGCTTTCGAACAGCCAGCAAAATTTTACTAATTTTTATACAGTAAAAAACGGTTGGGATCCCCCTCCTCGTTTTTTCCCTTCGACAACAATTAGGCCCCCTTAGCCGTGTCGAAGGCCTGACTTGCCTGCCAGCCCTGCCGGTCAGACTCTCCAAGCTCCCCGGTCCAGCCATCGTCGACGGCAGGGCCCCAAACATCGCGCCGGTGCCTGAGGTGAGTTAGCCTACATACTCTCCCCACTCAACGGGCCTGATCCGATAAACATTAAATAACACACATTTATTACGCGCGAATGCACCTACTGCTTTCAGCGCGTCTTAGCCATCGCAATTCTGTCTGTCCGGCCGTTTGTCCCTCTGTCTGTCTGTCACACAGGTGAATCAGTCAAAAGCTGTGCAAGCTAGAATCACCAAATTTTCACCTTCGGCTGCCTGGTAGACTCTATTTTCAGGAACCGTAAAGCTTTCCCATAAATTCGAAGGGGGTTACTCCGAACGAGGGCGCTAAATTAGAGAGGGTAGGGAAAATGCGAGATTTTTGGCCAATTAGTCGCTTTTATCTCAGTAACGGTGCGAGATAGGGCCTATATAGGTTACTATTAATCGCTAATAGGAAGTCGTACACTGGCTCTCGATTGGCGCCAAATTCAATGACCTTGAATGACCTTAAACGCCAAAATAGGGGGTTTATGGATTTTTTTTGGCGATTTCGGGCTGCGACACAAGTCTATATCATTCACAAGGTGGCGCCACGCAACCAGCGTTATGCGGTCCAGATAGAGAAATTGGTATATGTATATTAACTTCATGAACTATTCACTGTGAGCATGAACACCCCAATTTGTACCTAAACTACCGCGCATCTCGTGAGCATTAGCTCAAATTTCTTGTTAGGTCCGTTTTAGCAGCTAGGCTATATATACCGTAAGTTAAGTGCAAACTCTATTTCTGATACACTAGCTCCATATAGCATTGTTAACGATAATCTACATCATTATTATGCATCGTAATACAACGCAGCGATATACAGTACCATGACGCCTGTGATGTCACACTATTGTTACCACGCAGTGAAACTATTAACTATAGACTGGAGGCAAGCTATCGCTCTCTATATTGCCTACACCACACAAAAACAAGACGCACAGCTGTCGCTAGAATGAGCCTACTGTACCGCCTATATCCGAATTAAAGCCAGCGTCCGAATTTCGGTCGCGTAAAGAAAGCGATTTCCCAGAGTGACTATCTCATTCACGCTACGGTAACGCTGCTATATTAAACGCTACAATTAACGCTAGGATACGATACGGTAAATCGGCGCACGTGATGATGGCTGCAGGCAGAATTTTTTTGTGCATTTAAAATTGCGGCCAAACCGCTGCAGACAAAAACGTGGTTACTATTGACAGCCTTTATTGTGCTCGTCATCGTTCTATCCAACACCATTGCAGACCCTATACGACGTACGGCTTAGAAACAATACATGCGTTACAGACGGAAAACGACAGAAAAAGAGGCGACAGACAGACGACACTTCGATACTCATGGCTGAGATGGCTCGACCTTAATGGTCGGCCAAAGATTAAAATTTATCCATCCTAGGATTCGAAATAGACCTATTCTGCGGATTCTATGCTGTGAGCCGTATGCATTATAATATACCACTTGAAAGTGGCTTTTGTTGGCTACATTTTTGCCGCTGTCAGTTCTCATGATCAGCTACGAAAAATGCATTTTAAACAACAAAGTTTTGTACGACCGTTCAAGGACGCCCAATTTAAGGTCAAAGCAATCGAAAAGCTCATAATTTTACAGGCCTACGCGGTCTTACCGGTAGTTATAGTGATATTTTGCGTCGTTTCTGAAATAAAGCGGCTTTATTGGTTACAAGTTGCAATTTTGTTTTTACCTCAGTTTTTATTTAAGTATGCCCTTAATCGGGGTAATTTTTTCGAATTTCCGTGGATATTGCATGAGCTATGTTGACCAGGGTATATAGATACCAGAAAATACGGACATAGACATTTCTGTAGAGTTTGAACACGTTTGACCGTTGTTTAATAAAAGATTACTTACTTATATGCTGATGCTGACGGCCGGTGAAAAAAACAGACGAGTTTTCTAGATCTCCTTTTCAACACACGGCGTTACTCGCTGCAATTTTATTTCCGGTGTTTGAAAACAAACATGGCGCCGTTGTTGTGGAAGTTTGATACAGTTATTTTCGATTGCGGAGTACTTGGGGCGGTGTCGTTTTGCATTTTCTTGGCTTGTTTATACGTCAGCAGCTTGTATTTTGGTGTTTCCAATAAAACAAGGTATTGGTGTACGAATTAAATTAGGTCTTTTTCTACGTCTCACTGTTCTCGTGACTTCACTGTATCCGCACTTGCCTTTGTGTCAAAAAGCCCGTATTTTATTGTTATTTTTACACGAATTAGTTTTAACGTGCTGTAAGTGTTACAAGTAGTTGTTAGGATACTTATTTTAATTTCGCCACTATTTTCTAAACCAGTTCTGGTAAATGTGACTCACGACCTTTCCATGAGGAACCAGAGACACATCTCTGTTTTAATCGGTCAGTGCTAGCGGTAGATCGGCGATCTCGCACTAGAGAGCAGAAAATTACTAGCGGTAGATCGCCATAAATTTTACCTAATTACATTTATCTTGTTGTTAATGTTAGAATGCAGCCACATTTTTTCTTCACTGCATTGCTATGACTGGTTGGAACTGAAATGTTATCAATTACGAAGCATTAAATAAAATTTATTCAAAAGCACTATAGTTCTAAGTCCATGTTACAAAAAACAGCTTTGGCTTGAGATGGACTCTGATATAATACTGAATAAGCCTGATTTAAATACGTGACAGTGTTGTGGCATGGTTTGTAGACCTTCTATGTCTACAAGGCATATAAATTCTACCATATTCCCAATAATGTATCTCTACCCGATCTAACTCTAGCAATTTTCCAGTGCTAACAACAAGATTGCTGATCTACCGCTAGAATTATTGATTTTAATCATCAGTCATGTTCTGCATCTAGACATTTTTGTTTTTTGCACTCAGCACTGCCGACCTGTCTACACCCATAGACTGGTCTGGAGTCTTAAACTTGTTGAACTTTGACCATACGCCGAAGAAGAAGAAGAAGAAGAAGAAGCAGACGGCTTTGGTGTGGCCAACAAATGTGTAAACAAGGACTACAAGTAAAAAGTGCTTTGTGCATGTGCAGATCTGTGGATGTCGCAACGGGTATCATTGTAGTTACGCTGTATTTTGTTAGTTTAACCATCTCCTAATCCTATTCCTAACCCTACCACTACCACTAACTGTGATCCTAACTCCGATCTTAACCCTGATCTTAATTCTAATCCTAACCCTGACATAACTTCCCGCACATCTGCACATCTGCTGATTCGCTTTTTACCACAGCTCATAAACAACACATTTTCAAGACAAGATCAAGAGCAAGACTTTATTTTTTTGTCTTCGATGTGTCTCAATGTTAAGACCATGGTGTCTGTTTATGAAGTTTGTAATTTTTTTTCCTTCTGACTGCATGTAGTGTGCACGATACAAAAGCATTTTTAGTATACGTTGTTTGTCACTATTGATTTGTGCAGCAGATGACATGTACTGTAGTGTTACACTTTGTTGTGAAGTTGTGATTTGCATGTTGTAGTCGTGATGATCCGGAAGTAATCAAGAGTCGGTTTGCTCGAGTGTTTGCCGTGTGCATTTTTGCTGTACCTCTGTTTTACCTCTGTAGCACAAACTCTCACTCTGTTAAGGTTTGATATTATATTTCCATTTTCACATTTCTGTAAAAAGTCCTCGTTACAATTACGACACATGGGTAGGCTATGCAGTCTAATTACTAATTTTGCTGTGCAACATTTCTGAGATATACTAGCCCATAAAAGGAAATAATGTAAAAGGTTCATTTATTTAGCTCATCTTTTGGTCATAGTGTGTAAAGAAGATTTTGTTAGTCCTCTGTTACATGTTACAAGTTTTGCACAACTTGGGGGCAATATCTGATGTACTGAATCACATTCTGTATTTAGATGAGAAAATTTGAGACTTATGTGTTGATTTGATTTGAAAGTAGTCGGTGTGTTTTTCTGTAAGTGTTATTGTATATTATACCGCATCGCAGAAAATCCAAAACATGTTCAAATACTTGAAAATATTACATCCATCTTCCTGCAAATTATTTGGGATGTTTTTTTTGGGGGGGGGAATCTTATTTCTTGCAGTGATGTCAAGTTTCTTTTTTAATATTGTGTGTTATGATCTTCAGTTTATTAATATGACAGGCAAGAGATGTATTTACATGGCTGGGACTTAGGCTGCGTGGTTCATTTACGGCTACAGTTGTACCACTTCTACTTACTATGGTGAGTCAGTTGTCTTTTGCTCTATTATTTTGTGTTATAAATATTACTACAGTTACTGGTTTTGCCATTTTTGTTTCTGGGGATTATGGTGTGAGTCTGTGTTCTGAAAGGAGAATCTGTGGAGTAGAATTATTTTTACATCAGATGCTATTCATGCTGTAAAGTTAATAAGTAAGGCCGTACATACTTTTGTCGATAGCACAAAAATCACAAATGCTACCATGGCAGCATATCCTGTTGTTATCTAACCAGTTCATTAATGCATTCCCCATTCTGTGTTATGGCTGTAAAATTGTCAACTTACTTACGGCATAATATGTATTAATAGAAAGACACTGAAATTTTCTGAATGCGAACAGTACTCTTTAGTCACGTTGAGATGTGTGCATGCTGTAAAACTTGTAGAGTTGTGCCGCTTTTGAAAATGCTGCAAACTTTTGGTGATGTTGCGACGTACAGATTTTGGTTTCGATCAAGTTGGATTCAGTTTTTATCTCAGAATCACAATTTTGATGCAGTTCATTTCCATTGCAAACCTGCAGACAGGACTTCCCTAAAGTCACATTTCATGTGTGTGCTGGTGCCAGCCGCATGATGCCACTCTAAGAACAAATTTGACAGAAATATGAACTATGGTTGTTATGTGCAGGTTTTGTTTTTGGGACCATTAACACTTCATTATCTAGATGGTGTATTCCAGCTGTATCTGGGTAAGCTTGACGTTTATATTACATGTCACTTTTACTGTTCATGCTATGTCTAGTTACCCCATTTTCTCGATATGTTTTTTATGCTAGAGATAATTGTCAAAAATTTAGATTTTATGTTATTCAGTTGATGTTACACTTACATAATTTATAAGGTCAGAAGATATAAGACCAAAGCTGTGAGAATGCCAGAGTCAAGGCCTTGTACTTCACAGTATGGGCATTGAAGGCAAAGGGAAGGCCAAAAATATTGATCTTAAGGTCAAATTCAAGCCCTTGTGTCATTCTAGTGGTAATTTTTGAAGTAAAATGGTCCATCACATTTTCTGCATGTCACTGGTTTCATTTATATTTCTGTGAGACATTATAGTATGTGTTTTTTGTTTTCTGCATAAAATTTATAGATAACCACTGAAGACAGTAATATACATCATTGTATCGTGGATGTTGTTTGACAGATGTGGGCTACTGGAGGAGTAGTGTTCGGAATCTCATTTGGCTGCGAAACCACATTGTTGTAAGTTGTTCTGTGCACGCATATATATGGAGTTCTTACAATTTTAGGTTTTAATTTTAGCTCGTTTTTTGGTGTTTTGTGTTTCTGTAAAGGTTAAACTTACTGTTCCATTATTATGTGTTTGTGTGCATTTCGCCTGGAAATGCTGTCCCCAAAATGACCTATACTGTATCGGGCGGGACGTTAAACTCTACTAACTCACTCACTATGTGCAGTCAGCCATAATTCGCTGCTAGCAGTTTTATTTTGAAATCTGTATCACTACAATATGATCTTGGCTTTATTTTACTTTATTGTCATTTTGACACTGAAATTTAAGTGCAACAGGAATCTCATTTAGCCTGTAAAACTTGCTTAAATAACAATTTCCAGAAGAATAACATCAGAGAAATTAGCCACTAAAAACAAGAAATGAAACTATTTTAGCAATAACTGTCGTTTTCATGTACATATTATTATGTATACTGATTGGTTCATAGAAAGTGATTTGCCTAATTTTATATTGTTATTACTTTATCAGTTGCTTTATTCCAGTGTAGTCATTTATGCTGGTGATTATTACATGTTAGAATTATTACGTGTTAGGTGAATGGAGCTTGTGTTCATGTAATCCATGTAGGGTCCTTTCACTGAAGAGTTTGTATTTCGAGCCTGCATGCTGCCAGTCCTAGTACCATCGTTGGGTGAAAACTGGTCTCTACTTCTTTGTCCTCTGTTCTTTGGTTTCGGTGAGTTTGTAATATTGTCTTAATATCAGTTTTCATACTCATCACGCACTATGTTCCTAATGTAGCGAAGAGGAGTATATGAGATCAGTGTAATATTGAGGACCGACCGACCGACGACCGACTTCTGTTTCTGCAAGAGCCTTCCCGGAAGAACTTCAAACGGCCATATCTCCTTAACGGTGCTAGATAGATGCATGGTCACTATGGACCACCCATAGGAAGTCAAATGGTCACGTGACCGATGACATCGTGTGACCCCAAAAGGTCAAGGTTATGACCCCATTATCTTTGGGGCACCATATCACTGTAATGGTGCCAGATAGACGCATGTGTTGAGGTATAACAAGACAAATGGCAACTAGTATCATCAAACGTTATTATGAAATTTTTTTTATCTCATTTCCTAAAATCGGGCATATTTTATGAACTTCGGTGAGACAATTTCCAATAACGACCTCGACACCAGTCACTATTAGTATAATATTAAACGTGTCTCAATTAGACGCCGGGTCTCTATAATACAAGCCGAAAGGAACGAAAAAGCTCTTAAAAGAATACAAAAGAAAATGATCAACACGAGGAGTGCATTAGATTGGTCAAAATCTAATAACATTTCTTGTTTGTAATATTGTATTAGTCTAGATAATATATTTGCTGCACAGTGTACCATTGTTTGTGTCTAGTGGTTGGAGTGTTATAATCTCATTTTGTCTCTGGGAATGATAAACATTAAACAGATATACAGGGTGGGCCATAAAAAACGTGGCAGTTTACTTTTGTCAATGTCTTCGCTAATTATTGATCAATTTTTTCAATTCTTTAACCGGCGCACGCTGCGGGCGATTTGCTATAACGTGATTATTATATATCCCACCACACTGTAAATGCATCTCTACACTACCTTGTGAAATATTAATAAAATGTGCATACATAACGATAATAACAAACAAACATTTTGGTAAAATTGAAAAAAAACACTTTAGACCAACATTGCAGTGAATGGTCTGTATGACACTAAACTGTGTGGGTCTAGCACAGTCTAGTGTCATACAGATCATTCATTGCAGTGTTGGTTTGAAGTGTTTTTCATTTACCAAATTTTTTGTTATTATCGTTAGTTTTTGCTTACATTTATATTTCACAAGGTAGTGTAGGGACACATTTACCGTGTGGTGGGATATATAATAATTACATTATTGCAAATTGTCTACAGAGTGTGCCGGTGAAAGAATTTTGAAAATGGTCAATAATTGGCGAAGATATTGACAATAGTAAATTGCCACGTTTTTATGGTCCACGGTGTATTTTATAGAAGTCAAAATGGTGGATGTAGCAGATTCTGGCCATTGATAGAAAATCTGGCTCTGGCAAAATTCTTAGTCTGATTTGCGGATTTTTTTATTTTTTGGCACATATAAAAATAATGAAAACTAGTCTCTTGGGTTGTCACCGTTTCAGCTTTGCAGGAGGGAAAATTGTATATGAAAAGTGTGATGTGTCCGGTGTTGAATCTTAGGTGCTGGTTGTTGCTAAATAGGTTAAAATAGGGGCCAAGGCCAATAAGATGTTTTTTAGCTGTTTATGTGCTGTTTAAAGTTTTTGTATGAAGCGAAGGATCTGCTTTCAAGAGGAATGGTGTTCCATACATTTAGTCCTGTATGTACAAAGGTTTAAGTTTTCATCATAGTCTATATGGATGCTGATTGGAAAATGGGAAGTAACTTATCTAACTGTTATTCATGCGGACTTGCCTTGGCAAACCTTTAACCTTGGCTAAAAAGTGAACTGCTTGTTATGCTAAATCATTTCTACCATAATTACACGTACATTTTTTACCTTTAGTGTTGTTTTTAATGTTTTAATTAAGCCATTGGCCTAGACACAAGACAATAATAATGTTTCAATCATTCATTTTTGTCTCAAAAGTTGTGCATAAGTTCAGAAATTTTGATATGTGTGGATACAGCACATGTACACCACATGCTGGAAAGGATACGGCAAGGAGTCGGCTTCAGTGAAGCGCTGCTTGCAGCAAGTATGTCTGTCCATGCATGTATCATATCTGTAACCTGTTATAATCTTGCCAATGCAACTTTTTTATCGCTGTACCTTACTGTTATACATTGAGAGATCTTTGGCATGGTTCAAAGACCTGGGTTTTCAAGAACCCAACCCTGTGGGTGTTACTGTGTTTTGGATAAAGGCACTGGCTGTTAATGGAGTTAAGCATCTGGCTGGCTTGGGCTGTGTGGTAGCCTAATTGGGTTTCACCCTCGCCAGCTCAAGTGACACAAAGGGGATAAGCTCTCATGCAGTGGACCTAGAGCTCTCTTTGTGCAAAATCTTCTTCTTTTCTGCATTCATATGAATGAAATAAGCTACATATGTAGGGTTATGTACATACTTCATATTTTTCACAACTTTCTATATTTTGAGGCTCTAGTATCTGTCCCACACCCCCTGGCCAGCTTTTCCCCCATAACGTCCAATATATGTAACATCAAAAAACATGGTGTAGCAGTTCATTACAGACTCTAATAATAGCTTCTTTGGGTACTCACTTTTGGCCAGAATTTTCTGCCAAAAAGTTTGGCCCTGGATGGACAGTTTTAAAGCATTTGTACTGTCACGTTATACTTCGTTGTATTTCATATAGCTGGTGACTGGTAATGCCACTGTTGTAATTGCAGTCTTTCAAGCATGTTATACAACTGTCTTTGGCATCTACTCTGCATTCTTATTTCTACGTACAGGTTGGTGTTTTTCTTGCTGTACACATCTTCAGTTACTTTTTTGATGTCTCTGGACTGGAGCATTTTGCAGCATTTTGACGCAGCTTGCATTTTGTGCAGCACATCTGGTTGCCACATACATGCTAAGTGTTCTGTATTTCAACAGTTCGATTTTTGCCAACTGTGTGGCAGATTGGCTTGGTAGTAGCACATTTTCCTTGATCAACAATATTGGTCTACGTAAGATTTCGTAATTCTTCTAATGCCTAACTAAATATTAGCTTTCTTTCAGTTCGGTTCAGTTTATACTCTCTCATAAAAAAATTTCTCAGAGGTTCATTGCGTAAGCCTGGCTACAAGATGAGTTTTCATCCGAGCTCTGAATTGTCCACAACTGATGGTCGTAGAACGGAGTTCCCCACACAGACTGTTCCAGATGAGTGGTGCTGCAACTCGAAGACTTCGTCAGCTGAGCAGAGTTCTTGTTCGGGAAACGAACATATCACCATGCCCAACTGAACGAAGACTGGAGTGACCCGAGACGTCAGACACTGGGACACAGACGTCCTTGAAGTATGCAGGACCTGTGCCACAGATAGAATCAAAGGCAGTAAGTGCCATCTTGAACAGTATTCGCTGTGGCACTTGTGGCCAGTGGAGGACGTCATGCATGGCCGGTGTGATGTGGTCGTACTTGCCAGCACCAACAAGCAAGCGGGCAGCGGCATTCAGCACGATCTACAGTCAACGAGTGACCTGTGAGGAAACGCCGTAGAAGATGACGTTACAGAAGTCAACTGTGCTTGATCAGGGTTCATAGTGTCCTTGAGAAGTCCTTGAATTTTGAAAAAAAAATTCCAGGCCCTTGAAAGTCCATGAATTTGAATGTACCATATTTTGAAACTTTTGCATATTAAAATTTTGAAGAAAGCATTCTTGTAAAATTGGGCATTTCACCCTACTTGGTTACAGTTCACTTGCTTACTTAACAAAATATCAATAAAGATGTCAATATTCTGCTTTTATCATTAGTGCAGTATTGGTGAGTACACTGAAGTATATATTTCACTAAATTTTGATGTAACGTGAGTATGATATGTCTTTTTATTGATACTTTTTTGTACTTGAAAACTGCAATTTTAGGTCCTTGAAAGCCCTTGAATTTTGTCCTTTCAGTTTGCTATGAACCCTGTTGATATAAAAATGCGGCTGCAAGGGTGCGCCGGGCATCAAGTGCCAGTGATCGTCGAACACGCGGAGTTGCCGAAGTTGATAGAAGCAGGTTTGCACCACATTCCCAGTGTGTGCATCCATTCTAAGTTCACCGTCGAATATGACTCCCAGGTCGCATATTTTCTTTAGCGGTGTCAGGAGCTGACCCTTGAGCTGCAGTGGACTCAGAGTGATTTTCGCCAACTGTTGACGCGTGCCCAGCCAGATGAATTCCGTCTTATCAGCATTTCACTTGAGCCGGTTTGACGTCATTGATCTGTCTGTCAGCGACACATGCCAGTAGGCGACTAGTTGCCATCTGTCGGTCTCACGCTGCACAGCTAGCATATGTCTGCATGTCATCGGCGTATGCGTGGAATCGAGACACCATGGCTCCCAGCTATGTTGATAACATCAGAGGTGTACAAGATGAATAACAGGGGTTTTAAAACTATACAATAGAGTCCTCAACGTTGAGCATGTACCCGCAAAAGCAACCTTCCGAGTTCTCTACAGTGTGCATTTGGCGTCATTAGTTCATATTACTGATAGATGCAAACCAATGTCTGCAATATGGTGTTCAGACCTGGGCAGAAAAATTAGGTGAACCCACCTAAAGAACCACCCCAAATTTAATTCACTTAGTCTATTGTTCTATTGATAACGAAATGTTTCACTGTGGTTAAGCTTTTAAAAATGAAATCTATGAATTTGCAAATTTTTGGATATTCACTTGATGTGGACATTATCTAGCAATGTTTAAAACCCATGAAAACCCCAAAAACCATGAAGTTGGGTTTTTAAAAACCTAGATTTAACTTCAAACACTCAAACCCAATGGAATACACTGGTTGGGCTTTATTGTTGCAATTGTCACATGTGTGTTCCAGGTCATTTGATAGCACCAGTCATAGCTCATATGTTCTGCAATCACATGGGCTTTCCAAACTTCAGCGAAATATTTGCCCACAAGTCACCGACAAGATACTACGTCGCTGTATCGTTTGCTGCAGGTCTTGTCCTGTGGTTTCTACTGCTGTTTCCACTAAGCGAGCCTGAGATGTTCTCGAATGATCTCTACTATCAGTTTTGAAATGTCTCATTAGTGTTTTTTTTTAAATTTTGACTTTATTGTTACCGCTGGTCTTATACTGTTGGAGTATTCATTGTGTTTCTTGTGAATACCAGTTTTGAGGAGGGCACCGAAGGGTAAAACCATTTAAGAAGCCATGCGTCTGGAGACCCATCTATGTGTTAGGCTTAATGGCGATGGAGGGCATAATTAACAAAGTTACTATGCACCAAGCCGAGTTAGTACTGAGATGGGGTCGTGTGTCTATAATTTGAGTGTAGTCCGATACAACCCTTAGTTCCTAACCCTAACCTTAATCTTTACCCTAAACTCTTAATTTAGAGGAAATGTAAAGATTGAGTCGACATTTGTAAAAGTGTAAGGGAAAGAACCCTAAAACTGTCATACTTTCGGATTATCGAGCTGCCCCCCTGAGATGATGAATGACCACTGGTGATATTAATACTGTCTGAGTATTTAAGATTTTAGAAAGCAAATGATTTTATAAGGACAGTGATATTATCCTGAATTCAGCACCAACTGCAGTTAGATTTGCAGCCGTAGTTAAATCAGCCTCTTGTTTGCACTGTGCACTACACACGGTTAATTTGGCAGTTGTCAGTGTTTTTTTGGTGACCGAAAAGATCAGCTTGATCCGGGAACATTGGAATAGGTTTATATTGATAGGTTTATGTTGATTGTTAGTTGTTGTTTTTGATCGTTTTATTACACGCAATAGCAGAATGCTTCGCACATCTTAGATATAGTCTAGGCATCTGTCTGTCACACTCATGATCTGTATTAAAACGGTGCAAGCTAGGATCACAAAATCTTCACTGTGGGCTGCCCCAAGGACTCTAGTTTATCGTAACAAAATTTTGTGCCTCTGTGTATGGGGGTTCCCCTCGAATGAGGGCGTCAAGGAGGGATACTTACCTAAAAAGACATTATTGGCTCGTATAGTGTGAAAACGGTTGCAGATAAGTACAGGCATGCTGCTTATCGTAACAAGCACTGGTGACAGGCTTTTTAGATTTATCAACATCGATGACCTTGAACGACCTTGAACCCCCAAAAAGGGGTTTTTAGTGAATTTTGGATGGAGCGCACATTTCAACACTGAATTGCGACAAAATGACTGGAGATAGACCAAGACAACCTGCATATCACATTATTAGCATAGAACATACATTATTAAGCATCTAAGTTTCGATCTCTTAAATTCAAGGAGTCTTCCCTATGTATGCCTTAAATTTTAAGTACTCTTTCAACATGCATGAATATCCCATTGCTGTAGGCCTACACTGATTGCCAAAGTGGCAGGACCACTGCTATCGTGCATCCCACGAGCTTTGCTCAAATGACTTGTACTGTCTGTCTTTTGCACAGTTTTGATTGAGTCCCGATGTATTTAATAGTAAAACTGCATCATCCGTCTTTCAGTCTGTAGTTAGCATTCAGCGACTGATCATAGTGTTGCATTGCATCAATACAGGTAGATTAATGAATGCTGTTTAGTTTCATATTTACAAGGTGACGTGTGCCTGCAAAACCTGGGAAGTTAAAAATGTTAAAGGAAAAGTCAGGGAAAACTGGAAAAAAGATTAGTGGAAGTATAAACATTAGGCATATTTACACTACGCAATCTTTTTTCACATTTTTCTTTTTTTTTAAATTTTGCTTACTACGACTGCATCTCATTCTGCAGCTATTACATCTACAGCCGCAATTCATTAAATGATGAATCCTGAAGGCACGGAGGCTACCAGGTCTGTTTTTAATTTGCAACGACCGTCAAACGTAGCGTTAAACAGTATACTGATGAATACTGCTACAGTGTTAAAAAGTCTGAAAGTGATCACCTTGTATTTAGGAATGGTGCGAGTGCACAGCATATTGATTTCATTAATGCACACCTGCTGCTGTCGGATTTTGTGTGACTGGCTGCCTGCATTTGGCTGATTTGTCGTTAGAGAAAGCTGGATTTTGGTAGTGCATTGATATTATTTGTATTTGGTAGAACTTACTGTTGGCCTGTAAATGCCAGCACTGTCCAAGGATTACTCTGTTAAAGCTGTTAGGTCAATTGTGTGTGTTTTCTGTAATGCCATAATCTGGTGCATAATATTTCTGTGTCAGCTACTCCTCCACCTGCTAGATTTTAGTCTTATCATAATTTTTTTTCCAAAAAATACATAATTTGAACCTACATAGTCCCCCTGTTTTAGGGAATTTTAATAGGGGCACAGCTGAAATTGTGAACACTATATCTCTTCTGTTGCAATTCTGCAGCTGTCTACTATTACCCGCCCCCAGACTTTTAAACCTATTGCTGGTTAAAACTGTGTGTGCTGTAAATGCTGTGGTGATGTATGCATTTCCCCATCTTGTGACAGAAGTATGTTGTCTTTACATTTGTGTATTAGTGGTAGTATGTCCAAAGATGGTTAGTTTGCCTGTATCCCACAATGAGTTGAACATGTGTAATCTCAGGCATCAAATGCCATTAGTCTTTATTAGTACAATTTACTTAGAATTAGTACAAATCAATCATGTCGAGTTTTGGGCTAAGCTGTTTTGTGTCAGCTCTGAACCTGGTGTTGAAATGCCAGTATCGTGGTTGTTATGTATATTATTATGAATAGATCTGATATTACCAATGCAAGATAGATATTTAATTGGGAGGTGTTACTGATGCTACGTGTATTTTGTCGTGATGTTTCTGATGAGCATAACCTATCGACTGTTTTGAGTCTGTTGCCAGCAATTAATGTGATGTGTGACACATGCATAACGTGAAATTATCTTGCTATACAGAAATTCGACACCGACAGAAAGGGATGCACACTGCACAATTTAAATTGTTCGTTTCTTCAGTCATTGCACCTGGATTGAAACTCATCATCTCAAAGACATCAGCCACAACACAAAAACTGCCAGAAAAGACTGCTTACCGTGACTTGGTTCCAATGACATCCAATAGAACAACAGCGGTAAAAGAAATTAGACAATGCAATTTTGATAATGTTGACTTCATCGATATGTCATGTCATTATCACTGCTACCGTTTCAATCCTGTACTGTTAGTATGCATGACAAAGGTTACCGCAATATCGAGAGAAATGCTGCAAAAAGTTTGGAAATGTTCAAACTATGAACATGTTAGCGACATATTGCAGTCACTGTAAAGCAAAGGTTCACTAATAATAAAATATCTTCAGCATAAATCCATAGGATTCTGTAGTGCCGAAGACAGATAGTGCCACATTTAAATGCAATTAGGCCCTTTTCACAAGTAGTGGACCCTCACATAATTTTTCTTGTTTGGGAAATAAATAAACAAGCAATGTCATGAAGTTAAGATTTTGCAAAAAACGATGCACAGAGCCTCGACCCTCGGGCAAGAGAATGTCATGCCACACCAAGTGAATTTTCGAATGTCGAATGATGCCACAAAGAAACCCTATAGGCCAGAGAATGTCACATCTGGCCTGCGAGGACCATGTTCAGCTGAACATGCCCAAGTCCGACTGTGGTTACGTGTTGAATGTCAGATACATGGGAGAGATGCGAGTGTTGGGCGGAGTGGACTCATCACATGGCTGCGTTATATGGCTGGCTGCGATAGGCAGAGTCGGATCCAGCAGTAACGGCGGTGGATCCGTGTCTCCGCTGTTGTGTAACGCCCTCAACTGCGATATCTGCCGAAGCAACGCTTTACCCTCCTCACGAGTCTGAATACATAATCACCAACAAAACACAAATGTCGCTAGTGATAAGCTGTAGATGTCACTGTGACAATTGTAGAAATGAGGAAGTCAGCAGATGCAAGTACTGTTAACTTATCTGACGTTATGTAGGCTGCAGCTATGTGCACGTTACGTCCTTAGCTTAATAACATTTTGCTGATACCATCATACATGGCATCGCAATTGACTGAAATGAGCTTTTTTGTGGTCAGCACAGATTTAGGCTGTCAAATATTCACCAATGCCAATGAGAAATTAATATGCACATTTTCACGGTTTTCACAAAAGCAGATGCCATGCAACAGCGATCCTAATTTTATGCTGTTTGCATTAGCACTCCAAATCGTTTTGGTTTAATGCTCTCTGCCATCATAAACTGCAATAACATCATAATCCACAGCAGACTCATATTATGAGTTGTGCGTATCACTGATGTATAGATTGCAGAAAATGTGTTGTCTAATATATAAAGGCTCAAAACTTTTTGAATGCCCCATGTAACAGCCTGTTCACCCCGAAAGTAAGGCAAGATAAGACAGGGATGTGCACGAGACCTTCTGAGCTGAGACCGAGACGTACAAAATTTTGTCTGAGACAAAACGTCGACTCACTCTGATGAAGTTAGCAGCAGTTGCCAAAACGTCAACAAAGCAATTAGCATTGGGTAAACGTTTAAATCACTTATCAGGTGCAGTAGCACTTGAGTAACTGTACCTCGAAAAATTCTGTGCACTTCTGAGCGGCGAAGTAAGCTTTTTCCAGCTGGTTGGCTTTGAGGTGGTAGTTGGCTAGGTACTTGTATGCATGCGCCTGCTCTTCAAAGCTACTAACCTGACACAATCAGAAGAAGGAATATGCACAAATCTGCAAATTAAACCAAGATTTATTTCTATAATGTAAAATGCGTTTTCAAACATTCTTGTCTGTTACAGCTACCACTGAACATAACAATGTCTCATGGTTACAAACTAACTCGTATTTTATGTAAATAAAATCCAGCCCCGAAACCCACCTCGAACTTAGTCCAATTTTAATTTTTTTCCACTAATAATAACTCTTTTGATTCCAGTTAGGTTTATAGCACTCTGAACATAAAAATTTGCAAATTTTCAGTTATTTACCTAATGTAGACAATGTCTGACAGAGTTCATTCTATTGACCTGAAACTCACGAAAACCCCAAAGCTCTTCAAGTTAGGCATTTTTAAAGAAAAAAACACCTGGTTTAACCCCAAGATTGAACAAAACTTAAAAATTCATTTTTTCAACCCCGTTGGCAGTGCACAAATTTGTAGCTTACCTCGTTAGCGGACATTTCATTGATGTATTCTGTGTAGGCTGCGGCCGCCTGGTCATCCTCTGATAATTTCTCGTACAATCTACGTACACATTACCAGTTCCACCTTAAGAGAAAACCAGCCAGCATCCAGACGTTCAGTTTTAACAGCCAATTTTTTTCCAAACAATCACTCAGCCTGTAATAGTTGATTTCTCAGGTTTCTTATCCAAGTATGAATGACGGGATAAGATGGGAAAAATAGGACCGATAAATACAAACCAGCCAAGTTAGGCCGTTCATCAAAATTGGACTTTTCAAGACCATCATCAAAACCAAGACATCAACAACGCTGACATTAAATGAAAACAGAGGCGAAAGCAGTATCTGTAATGATAATCCTGACACCCTCCCACAGTTCCAGAGTAATTTACAATAGCATGTGACTTATTTTTACGCGTGAAAGCAGCTATTGCTTTCAGCGCGTCTTAGCCATCGCAATTCTGTCTGTCGGTCTATCCGTTCATCACATGGGTGGATCAGTCAAAAACGGTGCAAGCTAGGATCATCAAATCTTCACCATCGGCTGCCTGGAAGACTCTGGTTTCAGGAACCATAAAGCTTTTCCATAAATTCGAAGGGGGTCACTCTGAACGAACGTGCTAAATGACATTGGGGTGGGAAAAATTTGTGATTTTTAGCCAATATGTTGCAGTATCTCAATAACGGTGCGAGATAGAGCCTAGGTTACTATTAATCACTAAGAGGAAGTTGTACACTCGCTTTCGATTGCCACTGAATTCAATGACTTTGGATGACCTAGAACGCTAAAATAGGGGGATTTCTTTTGGCGATTTCGGGCTGCATGTCAAGCACGAATTGCACCGAAACCAATTGAGATAGACATAGAAAAGCTGTGTATGGAATTTTCAGCACTGAACGTAGATTTCAACAGTCCAAGTCTCGATTTTCTAGGTTCAAAAACCTGCACACGAGGGCATCAAGGAGTGCTACCCCCATAAAAGTCGTTATTTTGCCGTTGTTGGCCAGTCTTTCGTGAAAATGGTTGCAGATAGGCATGGGCATGCTATGTGTCACAACAAGCACTAGTGACAAGCTTTTTAATCATATCAACTGCGAGGAAATGGCCGGAGATAGACTGAAAGTTTGCAAACAGGAACTGCTATAGGCTTTTGCGTGTCTCGTGAGCATTAGCTCTAATTTCTTGTTATTAACCTGCAAAGACAAAACTTCGAGTTGAGAACTAAGTTCAACTAACCAAGATCAGATGTGGATTTCTAAAACCAAGGGTGCAATAAACAAAGTCCAAGGACTTGGTGTCTGATTTACAATAATAATAATAACACATATACCAGTGTTAATTCTATACAGTATTTAAGATAACAGTCGGTAATATTCAGTTGGTTAATTTAACCAGTGCACTCCAAACATAACAAATAAATTTCTGTTAAGATAAGTCATTAAGATAGTTAACCAAATAATTACAAAGTGTCAAAATAACAGCCAGTAACATTTACTTGGCTAGTTTAACCAGTGCAAGGCCCTCGACATCACCAAGTGAATGGGCTTTCCAGAAACACTTCTTTGCCTCCTGAAGCCGGTCTAGTCTGTCATAAGCCTCGCCGAGCGCAACCACCATTCGTGAATCATTCGGCCTGCAAATAACAACACCTTTCTCAGCTAACTTATACAAGGATGAAGGGTTAATTATAAGAAACGCAAACAAATTTATGCAAAAATGCTGATCAAAACACACTGACAAACAGCATTTTTAAAAGCACATGCCACAAACTGGTGGTAGGCTTATGACAAGTGTATTTAGCCCTACTTGGCAATAGCAAAGAATCTGTCAATTTCAATCCTCTCCTGGATCCAGATCCAGACCACTGCCAAAATCTAATCACCTCTAAGTTGGGCTAAGAAAACAAGAAACTAGAGCTGTCAAATTAATGCATTAATCAACACGTTAATATGTTAATAAATTAACGCGAGTTAAAGAAATTAACGCACATGTGTAAATTTATTTAATTTACTAAATTCGGTAAAGCAAAAGTTCCAATATTTTGTTAAACTGCGGTTATTTGACAATCGAATGAATTCAAGTAACTAAACTGTATAAGTAAGTAAGTAGTCTGCATTTGTAATGCGCCAAACGTCACGGGGTTCGAGGTAACTCAGCTCTACTCTCCTGCAGCTGCTGATCCATCACTAAAAATATTATTTATATGACAGGCTAATAGATTTCGCTGCTAGTGATGACATCAGTTATTGCTAAAAAAAAGTGTTTCTATTTGCTGTCTAACTTTCTATATTCTACAAGCTGGGCCCCCAAACGTCACGGGGTTCGAGGTAACTCAGCTCTACTCTCCTTCTCGATGGACTTAGGCGAGTTAATAACACATTATTTAATGTGTTAAAAATGAACGCAGTGCGTTAATGCATTAAGAAAATTAACGCTTCGACAGCTCTATAAAAAACCAGCCTTTAACCAATGGCTGAACGAGTTAAATTGTTAGCTCTTTGTGGAAAACCCATGTCAGAGCTACGGAGCATCACCAGCCATATGCGATGACTGAATCACACACTGTTACCCACCACCAAACACAGTTGTGCACGCCTGCCACAATGCCATCCAGATGGGCCAATACTCAATTTACCTACTCTGGAGGGATGGAAGACTGAGTTGGCCTTGGAGTTGGTTATATACTGAGATGGTTTACCTGTGTGCAGACAGGCACCCATCCGAGTACTAAGTTTCACCTAATACCGATACGACGACAGGGAGTCGAACCAACGACCTCAGAATCATAAGTCCAACATACTAACTGATCATTATACTACCAAGCCATCAATACACACAGTGTATCCAAAGCAACCAACCGCAGCATCTGAGCCTGCTTGTAGTAATACAGACAATAGTACGGCATCTTGAGAATCTCATAGGTCTGACCCAGTCCGTACCACGCACGATAGTCACGACGGTTCACCTCTGTGCAAACATCACACATAACAAATGAAACTTTAAACCTGTAAATTCGCATTTTTTGGCATATTTACTTTACATTGACCATATCTGCCAATACCCATTCTAATAAATTACAACAGTTTCTGGAGATTCCTGACATCAATCCGAACTGTCGTGCAAGCGACTGGTTTATATTAACTGGAAAACTTGCAAACAGCACAAAAAACAGCAGTCACAATCATCATATAATGCAGGAAAAGTTTGTTTGTTTGTTTGTTTGTCTGTCATACCTCTCTGTGTTGCACAATCACGAACCCAAACCATGGCATTTGAGTCTTGGGCTACATGCACCCCTGCCTCCCCCAAGTTTCTGGGTAAAGCCCAAATTCCATTACGCTGACTTTCACCGAAACTACCCCACAGGGAAAGTCACGGATACGTTTCACGAAAGTTGCCAACACAAACGGTGACAAATCATACAAGAAATTTGAGCAAAGCTCACGAAACGCGCGAAAGCCTATAGCAGTTCCTGTTCGCAGGTAATCGTAGTCTATCTCCATCTATTTCATCGCAATTCACTCTTTTGCAGCCAAAAATCGCCAAAAAATCGTTTAAAATCAATATTTTTAGGGTTCAAGGTCGTTCAAGGTCATCGATGTTGATAAATCCAAAAAGCCTGTCACCAGTGCTTGTTATGATAAGCAGCATGTATGTACCTATC
>Ga0056128_1000234_pt1 | contig 42617 bp, 32 predicted proteins | sample WorMetLIZISLAND2_FD_71113 | JGI IMG/M metagenome (GOLD analysis project Ga0056128, IMG submission 71113) | Marine gutless worms symbiont microbial communities from Max Planck institute for Marine Microbiology, Germany - Olavius geniculatus... ... | reverse complement strand
TTATTTTTTTTTTGGGGGGGGGGGCGGATTGGACCGACCGTTGAGCTGTAAGCAGAGGGCTGACCTACTGCTACGAGGTGTCTGTCGTCTGTCTGTCTGTTTATAACGGATATATTGCGGTTAGTAAGCGGTATGTCTTACAGGGAAACTTTTTACACGATTACTTAGCCCTGCGTCAAGGCTCCTTGCGTACAAAATTTTAACGATGCAGTGCAAAGAAAACATTTTTAAATTTGAGGGTGAATGTAGTAGGAAGTAGGAAAAATGTAAAAAAATGGTATCTTTGAAACGGTAAAAGATAGGGCCCATGTTGCTACAGATGACTACTATTTTATTTATTAGACGGTTAGAGTATTGTTATTTTTGTATCACTCAGTCTCGACAAAGTACTATTTTAACGATTTTTACGCGCGCAAGCAGCTACTACTTTAGCGCGTCTTAGCCGTCGCAATTCTGTCTGTCTGTCTGTCACACGAGTGGATCAGTCAAAAACGGTGCAAGCTAGGATCATCAAATTTTCACCGTCTGCTGCCTGGAAGACTCTAGTTTCAGGAACCGAAAAGCTCTTCCATAAATTCAAAGAGGGTCACCCAGAACGAGGGCGCTAAATAAGAGGGGGTAGGAAACATTCGTGATTTTTAGCTAATAAATCGCTCTATCTCAATAACGGGCCTAGGTTACTGATCACTAATCGGAAGTCGTACACTGGCTCTTGATTTCCACCGAATTCAATGACCTTGGATGACCTTGAACGCCAAAAATAGAGGTTGTTATGGATTTTTTGGCGATTTCGGGCTGCGAGACACATTTCAAGAGCAAATTGCGCCGAAATCAATTGAGATAGGCATGTTGAAGCTGTGTATGAAATCTTCAACATTAAACGTAGAATTTGACGGTTCAAGTCTCGATTTTCTAGGTTCAAGGAAACTTGCGCACGAGGGCATTAAAGAGCGGTACCCCGTAAAAGTCGTTATTTTACCGTTGTTGGCCAGTTTTTCGTGAAAACGGTGCAGATGGGCATGCTGTCTATCACAACAAGCACTAGTTACAAGCTCTTCATTCGTATCAACATCGACGACTTTGAAAGACCCTGAACTTCTAAAATAAGGGGTTTTATTGATTTTTTGTGATCTTCGGCTGCAGCGCACACTCCAAGAATGGACTGCAACGAAATGGCTGGAGATGGACTGCCAGTTTGAGCACAAGAACTGCTATAGGTTTTCGCGCGTCTCGTGAGCATTAGCTGCAATTTCTTGTTCTTGTAATTAAACCTGAAATTCCAAATCCCGGGTTTTGGACGCCGCCATTTCGGGATGGATTCGAGATGCCGGGATTGCAGCCCTGCATTCTGGTCGTGGTCGTCTCTGCACCGTCCGCAAACACGTAGGCTACGACACACTGTTACTTGTAGCCAGAGCTGGAAACAACTTAGGTTTTTGTCTGTCCAATGCAATGCATAGCATTGGACAGAGTATAAAATCACCTGAGCGTCCGTGCGTACATCCGTGCGTCCAACTTATGAGGCGCCATATCTCCATAACGGTGCAAGATGGACGCACGGTCACAATGGACCACTTATAGGAAGTCGCCCACCGCGAGTTGAATGGTCACGTGACTGACAACGTTAATTGTTTAATTATAATAATAGCGAAAGATGACAATAACATTGCTGCTGTATGCCTACAATTTAAAATTAGGACTAAACATTTTGATTTTTTTCTACTACTCTAAACAGCTCAATGATGATATTTATACGGACATAGGCCTACTGTAAACTATCGAAATGCATTGGACAGACTTCGTGTTCGTATGAACATTATCTTGTTTAATAAGAACTTTTTAGGCTTTAAGGTTTTTTGGTTTAGCTGTCCAATGAACACAGTAATGACCGTACACAAAAATACGACCCAAGAAAAAAAACATCTTATGAGTGAACGACATAATGACATGATTGACGTCATAGCTCAACAAGTAATTTGAACAAAGCTCACGTGACGCGAGATAGTATCGGTCCTGCCACCTGGACATACAGTGCAGGACCGTCGAGAGGAGAGGGGTAAAGAGTAAGTTACCCCGGGCCCCGAAACGTTTGGGGCCCCGCCGTCGCTCAGAAATATAAAGTACACCAGCTAGCATGCACCATTTTTATAAAAAAAAGATTAACATTTTCTCCTCAGAGGGGCCCCACGAGAATGTATCTCTCAAACCCCGCCGTGGCTCTCGACGTCCCTGATGAGCACTAGTAGAAAGTCGCATATTGGCTTTTAAATGACATGACCTTTACTGACCTTGGATGACCCTGAAGGTTAGTACTGCAACAGGAACTGTATGTGCTGTAGCGCGTCTTCCATAGCAAACCGTTTTTATTGAGGAAAATGTGCGAAATCTGCGTCCGTTATTTCTGTCGGTTATTTAGGCCTACGACTGTAGCTGATGTTCATTAAATATATCGCCTGGCGTGACGACACGTTTATACAGAAAATCCGAGTACAGTAGCCTATATCCGGTAGTTAAAAATTTGCCTACGCATACGGCATATAGGCCTGTAAGGGACAGTGTCACAGTAGGGTAGAGCATTTTGGACGGAGCAAGAAGATATTTTTTTTCAAAAACGCCTTTGCCAGTGATTGCAATTTGCAATATCGCTGGATTGCATATTTTTCTCAATCCCGGGAATTAGCATTTGACATTCGTCGATGCGGGACTCGGAAATATCGCGATATATCGAAAAATTCGATATTTTTTCGACGATACCGTCGATACGATATGTCGATATCAAAATATCGAATCATCACTAGTACCGTACCTGTGCAATATATCTATTGGGGCAGATTCGAAGAATACGCACTACTTCTGGTTGAATGAATGTTTATGTTTATTTTTATGTTAGTTGTCGTGATCGCCCTTAGTCGTGATCCAAGAGTATGTACAGGTGACACAGCTCGGTGCAGTACAGCCGTAATAATGGCGTTGGTTACTGTTCACAGATCGCCAACTCCCAGCAACAGCACGGATACTTTCAGCGTACGTACGCTGTTTACTATATTGTTTACATTTTGCTCACACAGTGGGTGACTTTAAATTTTGCTTAGACCTAAGTTTTAAACTATAGTTTAGATCAAAACTCGGTTTAAAACCTAATTAATGCTAAATTTAAAGTGACGATTAAATCCGGTTTTAAGTAGGGTTTTAAACCAGACGCTTTCGCTAAAACCAAAGTTAAAACCGAACATAATACCAAAGTTCGGTTTAAAACCAAACTTAATCTGAACAATCCAGTTTCAAACCTGATCTCCGTAATGCAACGAGATCGGCGTTTCTTTTTAAAGACTAGTCTTTTGGTTTGGTTTAAAACCAGAACCACTTTAACTTTCGATTTAGCGAAAACAAGATGGCATTTGTTTACCCAGCAGTTGCTATTGCTGCTGGCGTTCTAGGGCCCAATCGCCTACGACGTGTGCCTAACGTACAGCGCGAATCATGATTATCTGGCAAAGATGAGTTTCTTTCAATGTGTCTGAGTGCTAGACAGATTCACCAGCTAGCCTTAGAATACATTCGGTGGCGTCGTCAGGTTGATGGTGAAAACGTAAGATATTACCAGTACACCAGTACTAAGCATGTGAAGCTCTTCCTGCGTCAAATGGTCCGAGGAGGATGCTGTCACCACATCCATAGAATATATAATATCTGTGTATCGTCTCCATATTTATAGGGTACCAAGGAAGTAGGTTTTCAGTTTTAAACTGAAGTTTAAAACCGAGTTTAAAACTGAAGTTAATCTGAGCATTGGTTTAAAACCATACTTTAGAGTCCTGATTAAGGTTTGGTTTAAAACTACAGTTTAAAACTTAGGTCTAAGCGAAATTTAAAGTCACCGAGTGTTGAGTCCATTAGTAGTGAGTTACTAGTCTTATAACGTGTGTTGTAGTATTGTAAGTAATGTATTGTGTTATTTTTGTATGACAAATACGAATGTTTTCTTATAAGTTGAAATAACTTTTGTTACATTCAACGCTGAAGAATTTGGGGTAATAATTGTGGGCCACAAGTATTAGGAACTCGCAACTTCTAACCATTTCAGATGTAAGCGGTCTATAATCCTATGGTTAGGGTAAGGAGTTAGGGTTAGGCTATGAGAGTTAGTGGCCACACTAACCTTTATACCTTGAATCCTTGATTCTATTCTTACTTACTTGTGGCCTGTAATTATTTTACTTAGCTAAACTGCAGCATTACCGAGTCTGGATGCTGCCAGTTGTTTTCCTCTATGACGAAAGCCGATGCTATGAGAAAACAACACAGTTGAGGAAGCGCATTTTAACCAAAATTCTATTGCATGAACTTTTACGGAAACTTTTCTGTGAGGAAGTTTTAGAGAAAGTTGCAGACATGAATCATTAAGGTTGTGGACACAAATGGTGACAAACCATAAAACAGGGATGTCATGGGGAAGTTTTGGACTTTCATGCCATCTTGACATGTCAAGTTGGAAGCAACAAAGTCAGTGATAGGTCTGTGGCAAATCCGTTTTTGTTTCTCTAATGAAATTGAGTTCGTGACAAAGCATGAGGAAAGTCTGTGACAAAGTTGGGCGTCTGTCGCAGACATTGTTGCAGACATAAATCATGAAAGTCCGTGGTAGTATTGTGTTATATTAATGTTTTTTTCTAACTAACTGTGTAAACAGACATATTCTGTGTGAACTTTTCTGTGTGATAATTTTTAGGAGGTGACTGATACCTGTGAGAATGAAGCTGGAAATATTACATCTCCGCAGAAAACATGCAGGTATCTGTAGATGATGTGATAGATACTTTAATTTAATTAGTTCGCCATCCATTGCTTGATACGTGCCAACATGAAATACATCTGTCCCATGCGAAGTTCTGCTACAACCATCTCCAAAAAGTTTGCTTTATGGAATTGTGCTTATACTGGAGTAACTGTGAACAATTAGCTAGTTAAAGTTATACATTAGTGATTGCAGTGTGTAATAGGTCTAAATTTATCAATTAGTTTTGATAACGGTAACCAGATTTTTGTTGCATGGTAAGTTTTTGTATGCAGTTCACAGATTCTTATTAACTAATATATGTTTTGTGACTTACATTTACATGAAGTGATGTCAGCATTAGTAGAATATGTTATGTTGTATATACTTTCTATATACTACAGCCAGAATCTTGTAGTTATATATATTTCCATTGTCCATACTTGCCACTTACAGCTGGTCATGATTAACCAAGCACTATCACCATATAAAAATCTGGTAATCGACTTGGGTAATATTGCAGTGGTTCCAAAGTTACCAGTAGATTAGCAGTTTTGACTTAAGGATGCAGTAAGTAGCATGTGAAGCCTGAAAATGTATTTGTGCAGTCTCAGTGAGACGTACTTGACAGTTAAAGGTGCGGCATTGATGCTGGCATCTTCTAACTGTCTGAGGACACTTGACAGCAGTGAATGTGAACCGTCACAAGTATCTCGTATGTAACACTACTTTTTGTGTTTTTTACGTGTATAGTACATCTGCAGTTTTTTGGACTGAGCAGTTTCGTAATTAGAGTTGTAAATATATGTATGTTTTATTTTGTTCATTCAAGTTGGTTGTTGCAAACTTTTTTGTCTAGTTAATGTGGTCTTTTGTAATTTTTCGTGCATGTTGGCATCTTTAGACTGCGTATAAGTATTGGATATTGCAAGCTCATCAGCCATTTTCAGATTCTAGTATTTGATGCTGAATGCATGCCATTTTGTGCTGTTTTTAACAGGTGATATACACAAGCATTTGTACAGTATGTGTGGTTTGCTGCGGCCTTGGGACAATATCAAACTGGTCTGTTTCTTAACATGTGTTTTTGCTTTTCAGCAGTTATGCTGACAACTTTTCTATGTTTAATTCAGAGTTTGAATCACGGTAATGTTATGTTATTTTGACAGTAGGGAAAAAGACCTAGTGAAAATTACTTGCGCATGTGATCTTGTGCCCTTCAATGTACATGGCCTAAAAGCTGTTTTTCTTCTATGTGCATGACATTTGTAGTATTCTTGTATGAGCTGGTGGGTTGATTGGTGTGTTTGTATGAATGAGTTAGGCAGTACGCCTGGAGTCAGTGTATCAGACGGAAGGTCATGTCCGGTACATGACAATTGTCTCGACTCTTGGTTGTCATGATGCGGAGGAAAGCATGATTCTCGGTGTTGACATAGCAGATGACACTGCAACTATTGGACTTGCTCTGCCTGTCTGGGCCGATCTTGACATACACCTTGATGGAGATGGGTAATTCACTGTGTATTCACTTTGTCAGTGACGGATAGCACATTCACATCTATTGTGTTCTAAAAATGACATTTATGTTATATTTTTAAATATCTTTGGACTTTAGCAAATTTCAGTAAGATCTGGTGCAAAGTTTAGTTGTTTAATCTGTGCTTAATTATGCTTACTTTTTTCAAAATGTGGCAGAACTTGGTAAACAGTTATTGTTATAAGATGGTAATCACTAGTCAGTCTGCACTGATGCAGCTTAACTGAGAAGATGCATATCAGCACAGCAGATTGCTGCTGATTTAAACATTTTATTGTGTTAAATAGCTGAGTTTTCAGTAATACAACATGGGCCATGAAATATGTGGCACTTTACTTTTGTCAATATCTTCATCGATTATTGACCAATTTTTAAAATTCTTTCACTGGCACACTCTGCAGACAATTTGCAATAATGTGGTTATTATATATCCCACCACACAGTAAATGCATTCCTACACTACCTTGATACGCCGTAGTACCACCAGTGCAGGGGTACCCTGTCTTAGCGGTAACCTAAGATGGCGGTGAATGACGTGGTTTTTTGGCGAAATTTGACTATATTATCATAACAAGCAATGGTGATGTGCTTGTTAATGGTATCAACATCACTGACCTTGCATGACCTTAACCTAGAAAATAGAGGATTTTAGTGATTCTGTGCAATTTTTGGCTGCAGAAGAGTGAAGTACGACAAAATGGATGGAGATAAACCAATATTAGCTGCGAACAGGAACTGCCATAAGCTCTCGTGCATCTCATGAGCATTAGCTCAGATTTCTTGTGCATTTAGAACATCATTTGTCAAGCAAATTCAGCATATTGCACACAATGCTTCACTCATCAAATTATAAGGTATTGTTTTACATCGTGCATCAAAACGACATCTTCTTTTGTGTTTTAGCTGTAGTATCATGAGTTGTGTTTTGATGTCTTTTATTTGCAGTGGTTTCAACATTATGTCTAATGACCATCAGCATGTCTTGAAGCCTGTGTCTGTTCAAGCAATGTGGTCAGTTGTCCTGCTGTATTTTATTGTCATTTCTACTTACACTAGCGTTCCAATGAAGATTTTTAGTAGTTGTTATAACTTAGTGTGTATACATGTAGATGATACTATATAACAATCTGATATTAATTCTGTTATCTGCGCTACTGTCAGTTGGTCAATAATTGTGGCTGTTGGCTGATGAATAACCACATGCTTTAGAGAGAAAAATACCTCTCCTCTGAGAAGTATTCCTATAGTGAAGGATTAGCATGTAAGTTGTCCTGTAACTTTATTGCATTGCCATAGTCATGGGAGAGCTCTGCGGGTCTGATTGGGAATCGCAGCATTGTGTTTGTGCATTTGGTCCAATGAATACCTTCGTGATACTGAGCGTTGTGCTAACACTGTTTACAGGCAGTCGCGGAAGGTATTTTTCGTTTTGGAGTACTTATGTGTCCATATCGTTAGGGGTTAGCTACAAGAATACACTGTATGAACCGACGTTTGACGTTGATGTATTTGACACTGATGTGTGGCTGCAGGTCGGCCCTGCAGAGTGTGATCGGCGTTCGTGATGTGGCGCGCAGAAACAATTACTACGTCGACGGTCTGACGCACACGTGGGTCTCGTACTACAGCGCTCGTGTATCGTCATCTTTGGCCGCTATCAACGAGTGGCATCAGATGGAGGACATAGAATCTCACAGACGCATTGAACTCAAGTCTGTGCTATCATGAGTAGTGTAGTTGAGGTGAACAGAGGGGAATGCTGGGACGAAACAACATTCCCCTAAATAACGTAACGACAAGGGGAATGGTGATACAGTAGCATTCCCCCAAATAGGCCTGCAAAAAATCTACATGAAAGTTAACCGCCCTTTTATTAGAATGAAATGCCTGATTTTGTATATCGTAGTATTAGTGAAATTCGGTTACCGAGGTGTATAAATGCTCTAAAATACCGTCCGTTCTAGGGCTTTGACCTGGATGCCATTTGGGGAGCTCATGGCACTTCCACAGCGACCTTTTTGGATTAAAGGGGACCTACTTCTAGGGGCATACCGCACGATACACTGGCCCTGTATTCATGGTCTCGCAGTGTAAAAACTGGTGTCTGGCTGAGGGCCTTAGGAAATGGAGATCAGTGCCGCCCTATGGGCTGTAAGGCTCGGGAAGGACTTTACGTTTTTTTACTTCTATCAGGAGGGAATGTTCCCCAACCAAAAGTTTACACCACTGCAACTAATCAGTCAGTTGATGAATGTTGCCTGAATATCAGAGCTATTCGTGGTTGATAGTAACATAAGTGGGTCAGATGATGATGTTCGGATATGATTATATGAAGTTTCAGGTTTTGAGAAGGTTCTAAATTACTGAGATGTTGCCAAGATTATTGCTCCCTGTTCTTTAAAGGTCCATGGACACCAAAATTAACTTACCTTTTTTCCTAAAAGCACACAATTTTCTGAGAATGTTGACACTAAGATCGGCACCCAGCGTTTTGTCAACACGAAGAAACTTAATTTGAAATTGACTATCTATGAAAACGACGCAGAAAAGGAGATGCCATGTTGACAGGCTGATGACATCATCGCGTGTCCATAGTCAACGTAAAATACGCACAGAAACATAAGCATTATAAAATCACGTTGTCTATCTATGTACTGCTGCAGTTGTCATGCGACACAGTATTTTTTTGCCATTAAAAATATTAAAATTAATTAGTAAACACTGACTGGGTACACACAGTGACGTCTCTTCCGGCCACTTGCCAAGGTGAGATTTTTCAACATAACGTAACATAGCGCCATTTTTCGTTATATTCAGGCATTAATTTTATACATTTATAAAGCTTAAATCATCATATTATATATGCAAGGTGAAATGTCTAATTGAGGTCTACATAAATTTTTGTTCAAGTGAGTTTGACTGTGGCCATGGACCTTTAATGATTTTTTTTTGTTTTTAGCCAGGCTGCAACTGAAAGCCTAGAAATATGTCAGTGTGTTTATTGTTTTAATTACAGAGGTAGAACAAGAACACTCATCTTGATGTTGTTGCTGTACATTGTGTGCTGAATTGTGGGAATTGTCAGTTTGAAATTTGAGTTATTTGTTTACTTGCCATATTTTTAGTTGAACTGGTGTATGAGTTGCAGTGTTACTGAAACAGCTTGCGTGGATCGGCTCATTCGAAGCAAGCTCAAAGACATTATGATGACTGTTGACCTGGAGGAAGTTACCAGCAAATATGTTAGTTTTTCGTATCGTATGCCTTTGCTTCGGCTTATGCCTGATTAGCACAAGATTAATCGTATTTGATGTTAATAATGTCTCTTTAGTGATTACTTGCATGACGTATGGCAAAAAGTTGGGTGTCTTAACATTTATAATTTTTGTCGTCGAAACATCTACCGGCGATTGAGGGAAAAGTCTCAATTCTAGCATAGGCTGCGGATAGTAAAACGGTTTGCAGATGCTCGAAATCGATCAAGTTTGACATTTTATTTACTGCCATGTATGTACATCGGCGATAGCATAACGAGTTAGTTGCGTGGCTGTAGAATTATGCTTATGCTGGATCTCCCCCTCGTTCAAGGGGATCCCCCTCATCCAGCGGCATGAAATTTTGTCACGAAATATTAAAGACTCTACCCCAAGTTTTTTATCTCACCTAGTCTTGAATTGGTACCGGTTTGTGACGGACGGACGGACAGAATTATCATAGCTAATACGCGCTTTTGCGTGTAAAAATGAGTTGAGAGAGAAGGTTACAGTATTGTGTTGATGTGTGGTTGTGTAAAGCTGCGGACTCGGTTGGAAGAAGAGCTGAATATGTCTCTGACTGAGTTCAAGCATTTCATTGATGAGGAGATGATCACAATCATGAGACAAATGGATGCTCCGTCGCAGATATTTGACTATCTGTATCTTGGCTCGGAGTGGAATGCATCCAATCTCGAAGAACTTCAGAAGCTTGGGTGTGCTTGATAAAATGATACTAGTACAAGATAAATGATTTAAAACCTTTCGGTATTTATGATTGTATACCGTGTTTCAAAAAAAAACCAGTCAAAATTGTTTTTGTAATAACTTTGTCAAATTTCCACCAACTTTAATAATTTTTGGCAGAAAGATGGCCAAGACGATAGAATTATGTAAGGTGCACTCACTTATCATCTAACCTACTTTATGTCAACGCACTACCATGTGAAACACAGATGCACCAAATTGTTACATTACACGGTGGTTATTTGTATCGGATTGTTCTCACCTTTGCATCATCAGTTTGACAGAGGTTGCCATGTGGTTTTGGTATTAAAAATTTTTATGGTAAAAACAGCAGACAACAAATTAGCTAACTGATGAGCTTAAAACACGCCTAATTGATAAGTGAATGCCGTTTGATCAGTTGTTTTTGATTCCGCTATCAGCCAGTGGCGTTGCATCTAAGCCATTGTCTTTCTATGCGGGGCCCTCTTTGGACAAAAATTCTGATGATTTGCAAGCGAGTTGTTATACAAACTTATAAGTCTGCTAAATAATTTACATTGAGAATTATTTTGTGCTTAATTAAATCATTACAGCGTTTACTTGGAAAATAACTTAGCGTTATGCAACAATTTATTTTTGAACATCTATGTTTTACACAATAGTGTGTTGACATAAATTAGATCAGGTGGAAACCGAGTGCACCTTGCATAACTTCATCGCCTTGGCTATCTTCTTGCCAAAAATTATCAAATTTAGTAAACATTTGACAAAGTTATGACAAAAACAATTTTGACAGTTTTTTTCTGAGACACGGTGTATTTACTGGCAGAAGAATATTTCTAGATTTCACATTATACACGTACAGTGCGTAATACAGAATACGTAACAGACCTAATGGTGCTAAAACAAAACAGGGAATGTCTGTAAATATTGCATTTTATGTAAGAAATGATTGTTGCAGTTATGCACAAACTACAAGAATTATGTTACATTTGTGTTAACTGTGATCAAAAATTAGCATAATTATAGGAATTGCACTTTTTCCAAAGCATTTTAATATTTACACCACACTTGCTGTTGATCTGTTATGGTTTGTGATAGTGTCCCATACAGTCATCTTGGAAATAAAAGCATTTAGAGCTACAGTCTATACTTATTGACACTTAGTAAGAAACTTCTTGTGTGTTAGCTGACATGCCCATCTGTGATGATTTATTTAATTATATGCTGTGTCATAATGCAGAGAGCAACAATGAGGTAATGTATACATGTGTTTGCAGTGTTGGTTACATACTTAATGTTACGAGGGAAATAGACAATTTCTTCCCCGGAATCTTCGAGTACTGCAATATTCGCATATACGACCTTGAAGACAGTGACCTGCTGAAGCATTGGCCTCGCACATTTGATTTCATCACCAAAGCCAGGTCTGTTGTCAGCTTTTGTCTTTGTAACTGCACGTCACTGTGATGCTGCCATATAAGATCATTACGATCATAAGATCAGCTCAGGATCAATTAGCTTATGAAAATTTGTTGATAGAGAGATTGGTAAATAAGTAAGACGTGAATTTATGTAGCCCAGCAGTAGTGGCAAAACAAGTCCGTAATGCACTGCATGCATTAGTACCGTGAAAAGAAATGTGTCTTAAGTAATCATTTAAAGACAGAGATGGTGTGAACAGGATAATGCTTATGTCTTGGTAACGAGTTTCATGTCATCAGGCTGGCATCATATAAACCCAAACGGCACGACAAACTGATGACTGGCAGCAGAACAGAGATGATGACTTGAGGCAGTTGCAATGACTGGGGTGCAGTGTGCCATGAGATATCGAGGTGCCGTGAATTCCAGACAGCAATGCATGAACATACTGAGCTTGTTAGAAGTGATCGTCATAAAACCTGTGTTTGCCAACAATAGTTGTGTTGTGTGAATGATAGATGTGCACGCTCCAAGGTGTTAGTTCATTGCAAGATGGGCATTAGTCGGTCTGCATCAACGGTATGGTTACAGCTTCTGCTTTTACTAGTTATCTGTCCTATTGCTATACCATAGCATTGGACAGATTATAAAATCACTTTTCTTTGTCTGTCTATCTGTTTGTGCTCATAAAGCGGCAGTTTTTACGCGCAACAGCAGCTACTGCTGTAGCGCGTCTTAGCCATTGCAGTTCTGTTCGTCCGTCTGTCTGTCTGTCACACGGTGGATCAGTCAAAAATGGTGCAAGCTAGGATCACCAAATCTTCACCGTCGGCTGCTTGGAAGACTCTGGTTTTGGAAACCGTGAAGCTTTTCTATAAGTTCAAAGGGGGTCACCCCAAACGAGGGCGCTAAATGAGAGGAGGTAGGGAAAATCCGCGATAATCAGCTGATATGGCGTTGCCAGAGTGAGATAGTGGCGCCATCTGGTGAGTACAAGTAAGACACTATACATATTTAGCCGTAGATCGTCTGGCGCCATCTGGCGACTGATTTTGTTTTACTGGGCCTTCTGTGAAACTGCAGCCAAAAGCTGTACGGATGAGATCTACGGATGAAGTCTACGGATCACTAGCGTACGACGGTGCACCGCTGTTGCACGTTCAAAACTGCCTTGCGTTAGCAAGGTTTTTCTTGTTATTTCATTCTGATGAAATTTTGCTCAGTGGCTTGGGTACAGAAAAGTAAGATCAAGTTTGATTGGGGTGAAAATCCAATGACCCCTTCCCTTTGCACGTTGACCGAAATGACATCATTGAGATTGAGAACTAAGTATGGTTCATGTATTTTCCTAATGAAGTACTTTGAATACTTCAGTGTCATTGGCCATTGGTAATTTAACTAACAGTATATTGCTATCCTACAGTGTATATTTTTACGCGCGACAGCAGGTACTGCTATAGCGCATCTTAGCCATTGCAATTCTGTCCGTCCGTCACATGGGTGGATCAGTCAAAAATGATGCAAGCTAGGATTACCAAATTTTCACCATTGTCTGCCCAGAAGACTCTAGTTTCAGGAACCGTAAAGCTTTTCCAGAAATTTGAAGGGGGTCACCCCGAACGAGGGTGCAAAATGAGAATGGTGGTGGGAAAATTTTACGATTTTGAGCCAATAAGTCGCTGTATCTCAGAAACGGTGCGAGATAGGGCCTAGGTTACTATTTATCACTAATAGGAAGTCATACACGGGCTTTCGATTGCCACCCAGAGCAATGATCTTGGATGACCTTGAATGCGAAAATAGGGGTTTTTATGGATTTTTTGGCGATTTTGGGCTACGACACGACTCTATAGCATTCGCAAGGTGTCGCCATGCAACTAACTTGTTATGCAATGCAGATGGAGATTTTGATATTTGTATTTTAACTTAGCATGAACAGCCAAGTGGGCAGTGGGCCTTCATACATGTTCTGCTGTCGCCCGTTCCCTTTGCGTTAGCTAGGCTTTCTGGTAATCAGCAGTGTTGAAGCAGTTCTTATGTTTGCCACAGGTGATAGCATATGCAATGAAGGAGCAGGGCTGGTCGTTAGACACTGCCTATCAGTATGTAAAAGAGAAGCGCAGTTGTATCAAACCTAATGCTGGGTTTATGCAACAGCTCACTACATATCAGGGCATTCTTGATGCCAGGTGATTTTGCATTAATATGTTAATTATGCCAATTCGTATTCCGTGTGGTGTATCTATGCATTCTGCATACACATAGTGCGGCAAATGATTTTTATGCAGCTGCTGTGTGCTTTCTTGAGTTGGATTCTTCTTCTTGTTTTATGCCCAGCTACCAGTGGGGCCAAATACATTCTTGCTGTATGATGTATGGCTTTGTGACAACCAGACGATTTCACATAGTATAGGTTCAGTCCACACTGTGATGTGAGTCCACGTCTGCAGAGGTCTTCCTGTCTGTCGTATGTTGTCGACTGAGTCTACCAATCGGCCTGTGACGTGTCTAAGAATTAGCGACTTTTTGCTTTACTTATTGTTTCGTGACTGTCTCTTTCCCATCCACTTTCTGTTATCATATTTATATCATATTTATATCATATTTGTTATCATATTTATGTAGCACTTCAACCTTCTTTATGCTTTTGTTAGTTTCTGGAATGTTTGTCATATTTTCTAACACATCGACTTCTTTTCCATCTGCTTTATTGGTTATCATTTTGTTAGATTTATGCTTATTTTACTAATCGTTTATGGTCATGGAATAAGCGTTTTAACTAATTAAATAAGTAATGAAAACGTCAATTTATATAGCACATCAGCATCAATGTGATGTGCTGTTTACATTTGTAATGGCGTTCTCTGAAAAGGTCTGAAGTGAGTGACTTTGTTTAACTCTCATTTTTTTACTACACATACTGTACTGCAAGTTTTACTAACCAAAATACAGCAATGTAACACAACTGCAGATAATTATTGTTGTTATGAATCGTGTGCTGCAGCAAGCAGCGACACAGTGGGCTGTGGCGTTCTGTGTCATCCGGTAATCTGCTGCCTGACTCTGAATCGTTGTTATTGAAGAGATCTCTATTGTGTGATGCAGCCCACCTACCGACGCTTACCACTGCTGATCTACCTATGAATCTGTCATCTGTTAGAGGTATGCCTGGTTGCATCTTAGGACAGGTAGTGGTTAAACAGTTTTTAATAGTTAGCTATTCAGAAATTAACGATTGATTAAATTATTATCATCTATTATTATATAAATTATTATCAGCACATATGTAAGACAGGTAAACAAGCATTTGATGCTGATTTGCTGACGAAATATTTTTACCAGTTAGTGATTGGTGCCACCGCAATTAAAAGGATGAATTTTGCCATTCTTCATTATACAAAGTGATTTGAAAGTTTAATATTCACATTGACTAGCTGTAAATCTAAGTCTGTATTTATTTTGATAGTACAGTTTGTGCTGAATTTTGAAACTTGTAGGCTGAAAACCTACGTATGTATTTATTTTATTTTGATAACTAGTGCATTTTGTGCTATGGGCAAAGTTTGTATCTTTGGCCGAAGTGCATAATTGGAACTAAAAGGTTTAATAGTTTATCATTTGTATTCTGTTCATAATTACCATTAGTAACAATTTGTCAAACATCATACTGTGTCCTATTGAAGTTTTTTTGGGCTCCGTATTTATGCTGTTATAATCAGGCTTTATTGCTGCAGTAAACTTTGTTTTGATTTGATTTGAAATGTTGTTTTTTAGGTATCAGCCGTTCTGTGTGTGATGAAAATGACTTATTGCTGCGAGAGCGGATGCTGGCTGATGGAAGGCTTGAAGATTTGTTTCCATCCGAGTGTCCTCGGCAGTTGCCACTGGTGTATCACATCGACGATTGGCATTTATATGACAACAACGACAGTTTCGACGATGACACCGAAGATGCAAATCAAACTTCCATTACATTGATTTCATATGTTCAGCATGACTGGACGATAGCTGACAACTTTGCTGGGTCTGCAGCTTACTTGGATTGTTGTGCATTAAATGCCGTAGTTGACGATAGTCCTTACACTACCGGTGAGCAAGGTTTTTACGATGTCTCAATGCTGAGCGGTGGATCCACCCAGCTGTCAAGCTGTCTCAGCAACGCTGATAAAGAGAGAATACTTCTGCACCCGGACCTGAAGCTGGAATACATAATGGCAACGCATCATCGCCAGCGACGTGTGGCTGAACAGCTGCTGGCATCAGACTGTCCGCTTCAGACACTTGCTGATACTGATGAAGACGATAAGCATTGCAAACTCAGCAGGGAACCATCTTTTGTCAGTAACTGCCCGCAGCTGTCAAAAGTACGGCCAGATGATTTCTGGATCCGGGACGTGGCAATGCCCGCCAGTGATTCCGATGAAACAAAGTGCGTATTCCAGCAGTGCAGTTGTGAGTCTGCTAGTGTGTGCTCGTGTGGCAGCAATGCAGCAGTTAATAGCAGCAAGTCTCCGCTGCAGAACTCAACCAGTAACAGTCTGCAGTCGTCCCCGATCTCGCTCAGCTCTCCAGGTAGGAAAGTGATAGACATTGCACAGCAGCTGTCTCAGGAAGAAGTATGCAGCACTGATAAACCGACAGAAGTGGAAGCAAAGCCTGCTTGTCTGCTGTCGATATATGAGACTGAAGGCATCAGTATTGAGCCGGGTCTGGTCCGGCGTACGGTTGACCTCAGCGTTGACGTAACAGCATCGCCTGCCAAGACAGCCGCGGCACAGTCTACATCTATCTATGAAACTGAAGACATTAGTCTCAAACCGGGCCTTGTACGCAGAACACTCCAAGAGATTGAGCAGAGAGAACGGTAACTATATATATCAGTGTTTTGGAGGTCATTTGTGTCACTTGTTTGTAGTTTGTTTACTGCTTTGATATGATATGATATGATGACCAATTTGAAAAATAATCAGTCAGATAGCATAGAAAATAGAAATACAAAGACCATTCAGTTTGCATTTTTTCTTGTGTGGTCTGTGTTGTGCTGAATGATTAATTAATTTGTTTAATTAGTGAAGTTGCTCTGTACCATTATTGCACCCGAATATTACTTGAATAGGTGCTCATAAGCAGATAGGTAAACCGTCTCAGTAGCCAATCAGGTGGCCAGGTCAACTCAGTCCCTGTGTGGGTAAGCGTAGTGAGTACCAACAAAGCCAGGACATAGATGTGCACACTGTGTGATGTGCTGGCTCCGTATCCATGGTCTTGCAATGTAAACCGATGTATGGCTGCAGGGTAACAAAACAATGGTGACCTTGGTGTTTGGGAAGGACTCCATATTTTTCTAAAATCTTTTAATCATAATAATAACACTACCAATAGTCTGGTCCAAAAGTTGGCAGCTGCCTGGCGCTCGTGCTGCTCTGGCCAGATGAACCAGGTGAAATCTTGCAGTGGCAGTTCACTGCTACGATGTCAGCACCATAAACATTGTTGTGGCTGTTACTATTACTATCACAATCACAATGGTCAGTTCTTACAAATTTAGGTTCGGATTGAAATTTTGTGTTTTGTGTGTTTCTCATCTGTTTTTTTTCTGTAAAGGTTAGATTTTGTGTTTCATTGTGTTTGTGTTTGTGTGCATTGCCTGGAAAGGTTATTCCCGAAATGACCTATACTGTGTCGGGTGGGACGTTAAACCCTGCTCACTCACTAATATTTTGAAGAACTTTGTAGTTACTTTTGCCATAGTCAACTGTATATAGACATGATGTTTTACCATTCTGTCTTTGACTAGCAGCTCATATTATGTTGGCTTGTCCATGTGTAGAAGCAGCTCTATGGTTGACATCGCAGCATCACCACTGTCCCCACCGATGTCTGAGCTGACTCCGGTCCAGAGGTCATCAAGCCTGCGCTTGTCTCGACTGCGATCTCCGGACACTGCCAGGGTGCTGTGTCGCAAGATAGAGCGTCGCAGAACCTGCATTCCGTTCCTAGATCGACAGTCAGCCGTCGAAAGCGACACTGATTTCCTACAGGCTGGAATGGCTGATGATGCCGATGATGACATCATGAATGATGCAGAACTTAGTGATGATGATGATGATGATGATGATGCGCAGGCAGGAGTTTGCGTGATTCGTATCGGCACCGATGACATCGAGATTGAGGAGGGAAAAGTTAAAAGAACCATGCGTGGTGAGTGCATCCAACGAGTTTGTATTGGTGTTTTCCTTATTACCCATTTAATAGTAGCTTAGCTTTTGCTAGTTATTGTTCACCTACTTTATTCAAAATGTGACTTCTTATATTGTTTTTGTGTATCAGACAATTATCAGAAAACATTGTTGCTAACAAATCAAAATCTCTTATGAAAGAAATCTGTTGGCTGGGTGACAGATAGAGCATCCAAACTGACAAACTACTGCCACAAAAAGTCATTTTTGTGGTCTGGCCATACAAACATTCAACAATGAGAACAAAATGACAAATTTCTGTTGGAGATAAGCAATTGTTGTAATTTTGTATCTTGATTGTTTCTAAAATAATGATTACTGGTTTTGTTATAGACTGCATATGCATCCATTAAGTTGTTTTGTTCCTGTTCCTTAGCTGACTAGTAAAATTTAATAGTGTTGAACTACTTTGTGGTTTTTAAAGTCTGGTGAAACAATTTATTATTTTTCTGAGGCAGCTGCTGTGCGTTTGCTGTTTGTCAGACTTTGAAGTGAAGCATAAAGAGGACGTGGAAAGACCGCAGAGCCTGACTGTTGGAATTCCAACACAGCATCGTGACCAGGCTGATGAAATTCCCATAGAGTCCGGCTCGGTGCTGAGGCAGAAGAATGAGATTGAGATGAAGTTTGGCTCCAGTCCGAGGCATTCTAAAGCCTCTCCTGATCACAGTTTAGGTCCACCACCTTCCGACACGGCTCGTCTCACTCCAACACTGGAGAAGTACTGTGCCAGTGATATCTTAACACTCACAGAAGAAGTGCCTGAAGAATTTCTTGATGAGGACATTGAGGACGTGCAGGAGTGTAACCAGCAGAAACGGCCTCGGAATGTATCATCTGAACTGTCTCAGGATATGCCTACTGTGTTGGATGCTGGGTCACTTCAATTTCAGAGGTCTTTTTCGTACCGCGAAAACTGTCAACAGAAACAGCCAAAAGCATCTCCATTTTTCGGTCGATCTGCATCGTTGCGTTTGCGTGGGCTATCAGATGCTGCAAAAAATAGTTTTGCCTCCAATCCAAGTAAGACTCTTGCATCATCCCTTGCTTCTTTCTCGTCCACAGAAGTTTGCAGTCGGCTTTTGAAAGAAAAGAACCAGCAGAATAAATCGGCTTCATCCAACAACAAACTGTCTGATGCTGGCAAAGATAGGAAACAAGCAGAGCATGCAGATCTCATTGCTGATAAATCTAAGGCAGCACCACTGTCAAATGTGTTAAATACAATGCAGTTACCTAGCCAGCAGCAACCTGCAGAAGTCTCAGCAGTTAGTGATCTCAACGATACAAACTTCAAGAATGATCTGAGTTCGGTTGGTAGTCTGAGCTCAAAATTGCCGAAGAATGTCTCTTTGCCGTTAGTTGTTAGCCAAGACTTGCAAACAGTCCCCGGCTCGGCTTCTGTGTCAAAGACACCATCTCAGCAGTCCTTGTCACATTCAAGCAGAACCAAGCTGTTTGCAGAATCATCTCATGACAAGGATTTGCTGCTGCCGCGTTCTTTAACAGAAAACAACGAAGGTTCAAAGCTACCAGTGACAAGAAACACAGCTACTGAAAACACCAATCTTGTGCAAGAGTTGGCTGTTAAGGTGTTTAATGAGCAAGCTGTTGTCAGCAATAGTCAACCTGATCTTGATGCCAGTAGTTCTATCAGTCAGTTGGCAGCAATCCAGGGTGCCAGTCAGCCTTTAGATCAATGCAATGAAGCTGCAAGTATCACACAGTTAGTTGCTGCTGGTCACTCACAGTCTGCAGATTTGGAAGAGGCCGAGATATCACCACTAAGGAAGCACTACAGCTTTAACGATAAGTCCGCATCTTTCATATCAACCCAGCCAGGGAGACTGTGGCGCAGCCAGTCAGTACGTGACAAATCCTCATCCTATCTGCGACACACGACCGAGCCAGCCGAAGTGCAAAAAGTGAGGAAGCTTTATGGTAGAAGTCATCCGTTGTCAAAGCTGTCTGGTGAATATCTGTCTCGAGACTGCAGCAGTAGCACGACAATCAAACACGTCGCCTGTGATCACGACAATACATAGTTTGCTCCTGTCTCAGTAAACTACAGGGTGGCTTACATGTGCCCTAAAGTGCTGTCACGTTGAACGCTTTTTTTGACTATTTGTATAAGTACGGTCAATAAGTTAGCTATCCACACACGTGTAGTATACAATATTAAGATTAAAAATGAAATGTTCAAGTATTTGTGCCACCCTGTAGTAGTATGCTACACATATTCATTGCTGATATGCAAATGCTTCAGTAAATACCAAATATTAATTTATACAGTGTGTGCCAAGTGAATGTTGTGTGACATTAGGATGTTCAGATAGAATGAGAAAGGTTGTGTGATGTCTTGTGCTTTGTCTTAAAGCATTATTTTCTCCATGGTTAAGTTATGCTTTGCAGTTTGTCGTGCATGCCTGCTAATATGTACTAGTGCAGAGTATATATATTCGAGATTTTTGCTGTTGGTGCTGCACCGTGTAGCTTCTGCATCAGTACGGTTGTCTTTTGCAACGGTGGTTGACGGGAGCAATACTCAGGAAAACATTGCTTCATATGCAATCCGTCTGTTGAAAACTACGTGCATGACAATTATAATCTGCAGAGTATGTGGCCTTATTCACCTGGCCATTTGTCGTGTGAAATATAGTTGATCATTTTCCATACTTCCCATGCACGTGAAAGCATAACCCCTGAGGTGCTTTTGACTTGCTCAGTACACTTTTAGTGTTATTTATGTGGTATTGTGTTTTGACACAGAAAAAATTGCACCTCTGGATATTTGTTCCGCAGTTTTTGTCTTTTGTTGAAATGCAGTAAATATGTTTGCTGTTATATGGCAATGTCAGCATAGTGTAGGACTTGAGCACACTGGGATTCATTTAGTGGCTTGTGAGTGGCTAACTACATGGTGTTTCATAAAAAAAACCCTTTCTTTTTTCATAATTTGCTCAAATGATGACCAATCTACACGAAATTTTTACCAGTTGTAGCTGAAGAAATTCTTATTCAAAATATTTTAACAAAAATGGCTGTTGATTAAATATTCTTTGCTAGTAGGGATGTAATGCTGACATCATAATGTGTTGTGAGTACAAGTTTGATGTCTCAACTGGTGCTGTCAGTTGCTACCCTTCTCCGACGGTAAACTTAATCTGGTTCGCTAATGACAAATTCGTGAAGTTTTGCAGTTGCAGCCACAAAAAATGTTCAAAGTGATCGCATTTACGTGCCTGTGGGGATTGTCTGACTTTCACATGTTCCAGCAAGACAGTGCATCAGCACACAGAGTTTGCAAGATGGTTGAGTTTCTGGCTCGTGAGTCACCTGATTTCAGCTCCCATGTTGCTTAGTGCTGACACGATGAATATTTTTACCTCCGCCAAGGAGGTAATGTTTTTGCCGGTTTTTGTTTGTTTGTTTGTCTGTGAGTCAGCAAGATAACTCGAAAAGTTATGGACGGATCTTTCTGAAATTTTGAGGGAATGTCGGGCATGGCATAAATTACAGGTGATTCAATTTTGGGCGTGATCCGGCAGGAATCCTGGATCACTTTGAAATTTTTGTTACCATTGCATTAAAGGGGGCATAAGGGAACCGCTGCAAAACCAAAGATGGTGACACCACCTGGCGAATAACATTGCCTTGGCGTCGGTACCTGCGGGCTATGACTGCTTTCTAGTTTCATTAATGAACCAGATTAAGTTCAGCATTAAAGCAGGGTAGCAACTGACAGTACCATTTCAGACAATCAAGCTTGTACTCACAATGCATTATGACGTCAGCGTTACATCACAACTAGCAAAGAATATTTAATCAACAGCCATTCTTTTGTTAACATATTTTGAATAAGAATTTCTTCAGCTACAACTGGTAAAAATTTCGTGTAAATTGATCATCAAAAAAAGTATGAAACACCATGTATATAGCAGCCTTTAAATTCAGACAGTATGTCTGTGGCTGTCCATGCATCTGTCCGCTGTCTGATTGAGCTGTTGACAGCAGCTGTTGCTTTGCGTTGCAGTTTGTTGGCTTTAATAGCTCAACATGAAGCAACAGTTATGATGCCTTGTTTGTTACATTACCACGTAAAAACTAAAGTATAGTATTATTTTGTTACTTTTTAGCAAGGCCATGTGCAAACATGACCAAAGAATAGCTTTTATTTTAGTGTAACTGGCTGTAATCATTATCTCAGCTGTAATTACGCCATGATGTTTGATTTTAAGTATTGCGTTAATTGTATGTTCTCTGCATGAATGCTCACAGTTGTACTTTTGTTGCCAAATAATATGTGTGGTACGTGATGTAATTTGAGCTCTGCTACAGTGGCTAATGTTAGTTGGTTTAAACAGTGTATGTTGTCAGTAATGCAGTCGTACATTATGCTGTGATAACAGAATTAATTCTTTGCTGTAAATGTGTTTGTGTTTGTTGACGGCATTTCTTCGTTACCATTTAGGGATACCCACTTATGGCAAAAGTTTTCCTAGATATATGCGCTATGTTTGCGCAAAAATATGCCACTTGATGTATATTTGGCATAACACCATGTCTCAAAAAAGTATTACACCAAGCTATATCAATTACTGGAAGTCAGTGTATAAACAGTATTAGTTTAGTTTTTGGTTGATATTTGTGTTTAAAGTATCTACTTCGGATGGAAATAGAGGCCTTTGGCCTGCTTCCGGCTGTTCATTGATGATGATGATGATGATGAATAGCTTTTTCAATTTTCAACGAATTTTCAAATTTTTTTCTACTGACACATTTTGCAGACAATCTGTGACAAACTGTCATTATCGTTCCCACCACACTTGAAACACGTTGCTACTTTACCTTGTGAAACATGATTGCTGTAAACTAGCATGTTTTGGATGCATTGAACCAGTTTTGCTAATTTACAAACTACCAGAGATGGTGTATGGCACGTAGCAACTGTGGTAAGATAATTATAAGGCAAGTTTCATAAATTTGAACTACATGATCGATGAATATTACACTGGTGCAGTCGAATTTGCTCCAGTGTTCCACTTTTTGTTGCACCAGATGCCATTCTCCGAATTTTTGAGTGTGAACAGGTAGTGTAGCGACATTTTTTGGTGTGGTGGGATCTTTAATCGTAATGTTAAATTCATCGTAGATTGTCTGCAAAATGTGCCAAAGAAAAAGTTTTAAAAATCCGTTAAAAATGATAAAGTTATCAATATACAGGGTGGGCCAAAAAACCGGACCTGTTTGAGCGCTGATAACTCAGCGATGGTTAGCTGTAGAAAGGCGTCTGATATGTCGAAAGTTTTAGAATGTTGTAGACAAAATAGGTCGAACTTGCATAGCAAATCATTTAAACATTCTTTGCCTAATTTGCATAAATCTTCATTACCCCTGAAATTAGGCATTTGCCTGCACTCCCATGTGCCCGAGCTCACTGAACTCAAAAACTCGCTGCCAAAAAGTTCAGATTTAAATTCTGTGAGTTATTCAGTGTGGGGCATTGCAACAGATAGCATGGCCACAAAATTTCAGTAAATGACCAGCTAAAACATGTGCTAATCGAATGCTGGGCTCAGCTGATCCTGAACACATTGACTCCAGCAATCGATCAGCTGTTTAGGCTAAAAGGACAGATGGCGGTTATGAATGCAAAAGCTGAGCAACTGCCTATGTCTAATTTCATCTAAACTTAATGTGTGTGTTAATGATTGTTGATAGTTCTCTGTATGCTGAATGAAAAGCAACTTAAATTCATGTGTTACTGCCAATTTAGCATGATTTTAGGGGTGGGGCAGATTTGTGTAAATCAGACAAAGAATATTTAAATGCTGAGATATGCAAGTTGTAAACTTCTTCTGTACACAATTTTGAAACTTTTGGCATATTATGCACCTTTGCATCAATATATAAGTTATAAAAGCTCAAATATCCATGTTAAATCCATGTGTTACAGTCAAATTTGGCAGAATTTCGGGGGGGTGACGAATATTTATGCAAATTAGGCAAAGAATATTTAAATGCTTCTCTATTCAAATTTGTCGTTTATTTTTTACAGCATTCTGACACTTTTGACTTATAACACATCTTTCTACCACTAACCATCGCTGAGTTATCAACGCTCAAACAGGTCCGTTTTTTTGGCCCACCCTGTAGTTTGGTGTACTACTTTTTTGAGACACAGTGTATGTAGCATATGAATGTGGGAATATAGTGAGTCATAAATGATGAAATAAAATGCCAGAACTATTCAATGAACTTTGGCTTTGTAAACAAGCACAAAAGTGCTTAAAGTGTGATTGCATGTTTGCAAATATGCAGAAATACTCGAACCTTTACATAATTCCCCTTGCATGAATTTGGGAATGTCATTAAGGGAGAAATTATGCAGTATCCGGATTTTCCAAAATAGATGATGTATGCATATAACCGGTATCCCTAGTTGTTGTTTTCAGTCAGAGTTTCATGTACATAGATGTGATGCCGTCGGGTTTCATGTTTGTCTCAAGTTGCTAGAGAGATGTGTGCAGTAGCATACGTGCCTGCATGCTCACATGTTGTGTAAACTTGTTGCTAGTAGGAATATTTACTATTTTGCATTTCCTCAGGCTGTGCCCCCTAGCCTCTAATAGACTGCATTCTGAGATTAATGACTGTCTAGAGGATAACAGGGAAGATTATTAGAATTGCCATTACCATTACATATGCACAATTATAATCGGCAGTTCTTACAATTTTACGTTCAGGTTGTTTTTCATGTTTCGTGTTTAATAAAGGTTGAACTGTAACGGTTAAACTTTAATCTGTTATTATGTGTATGTGCAATTTTGCCTGGAACAGCTGTCCCTGAAATGACCTATATTGTGTCGGGCGAGAAGTTAAACCCTACTCACTCACTCATCAGGCTGCTGCTGATCATTTAACATTTTCAAGTAAACAATGAAAATATCTGTTCCATTGACAATATAGCATATAAATGTGTAGCACTCATTGAATGAAACATTGAAGAATGTCCACAAAAACCGAACATAACACAAGTATGCAGACATTTTAGCTAAGGTTATTCATGCTTCACCATCTGTTGTCAGTACTGTCAGCGGCCTTGTAGACCTATTAAATTTGTTACATCATGTTGTAAACTAACATAAGGGTTTTACCAGTAGTTTTTGAAATAGTTAGGCTATTTTTTGCTTACTAACAAATATTACACTGCACGTATTACTGCCGTATTCAACGTTATTAGGAGGATGTAATATAGGTTTGCTAACGTAATTCTCATACTTAAGTCGTAATTTCTTTGCAAAGGAAGTTTGTTTTATATGTTTGTCAGTATTTTTACAAGAATGTTGTTTATAATAATAATGCTCTGTGTTTGTCGATCTGTAACCCAACGTGTCTGGTTCAGTGACAGTGGTGCACAACTTCCTGTCCTGTTTTGCTTGTGTTATCTGACCCCCGAAACCACAAAATATGATATATTGAATTATGCTTTGCATATTATCCATTTACTGTCTTTCTTGCTTTTTGACTTGGTGGCACATACCTCCAGTTTCATGTGGGAACACACTACTGAGCTTGTCAAAATATATAGCACAGTATAATTTATGTCTGCTGTTATTCGTCATTAATGGTAATAGCATTTTGAACTGATCTGGACTGTGGAAACTTTAGGATCTGTTAAGACCTGCAGCTCCACAAAGTTGTGCACCACTATTCTGTGGTCTGTATGTATATCCAAGGTTAAGGAATATGGCTAACTGTCTCAGCAGTGCACAGAAAACGATTCTGACCAGTAGCCTTAGCATATCATTGGTTGTGATTGTAATGACAGCATAAATTGAAATTTCATTGCTGTCAGTATTGATGCTTGTGTTGTTGTATGTCAAATTAAACTTTCATTGTCTCCACCCGCCTTGCACTGGGCACGTCCTTCTATGTTTGTGTCCATCTATTGTTTTTGTTGTTGTCTCCACCAGTGATATTTGACTTCTCAGAATCATTTGACTTTGACTTAGACTTCAAGTCAAATAATTCATGTGACTTGACTTTTGACTTAAGTCGAATATCACTGATCTCCACAATACCCATTGTGTACGTTATTAGATTTTCACCAAGCTTTTCAGGCTGGTGGTGCATCATTGGACAAATATGAACTGAGTAGGTTTTGAGGTCAAAAGCTCAAGTTCAAGGTCACAGTATAACAAAAGATGCTAGAAAATAACATGACATTGTATGTCAAAAAATAACATGCATGTCAATAATTCCCCATGTCAGTAGAATGAGGAAAAATTGATCACAGAATAAAATGCACTCAACTGATTGCAAAAAAACTGTTGCATTCGCATAACCACATTCAATGCTGAACTACACCGTGTCCAGAAAACAAGCAAACCCCTAGACATTGTACAACAGAAATGTCAAATCTAAACGAATCTAAGTAAAATTTTGTACACATACTCCTCAATAAATTGCTGAAGTGATCACCAAATTTTGTTGAAAAATATCATTTCTTAGGGGAGTTATTATTTGTTGGATACTGATAATAAAATATCTCCAAATGCCAGTATGGTGTTATGTAAGTAAACCCCTCTGTACACTTGTGTAAGAAACAACATCCAATTCTAGCTAAATTTTACACCAACAATGCACCATTAACTGGCAATCAAAATGCCAAAGCTCTTTTGTGAGGTCACCCCAAAATGCAAAGTATCCAGTATTAAGCAACCGTTTGTTTAATCCTGACAGTGTACGGGGCTTGCTGAGAAACCGTGATAAACTTTTTAGCACCATGCCCTTTCTATTGTCTCAACAGTTCTTTTAAAACACAGTCATGTGCAGAAAATACCATTGTGTTATTGTTTACGTTATTGTTTATGTCGATTGTGTCAACAAACGTCACTTCCGATCGAGCAACTGTGGCATGTAATGCCATATTGGTAACAAGAGATAATTTGTTATCAATATTCAACAACTAATAACTCCGCTTAGACATAATATTTTTCAATGAAATTAGTGATCACTTCAGCAATTTATTGCGATTAAATGCACAAAATTTTATTTAGATTCGTTCACATTTTTCATTTCTATTGTATAGCATCTAAGGGTTTATTTTTTTCCATACACAGCGTATGTAAGAAACATGACGCTGATGATGATGGCCTTTAGGGCTCACATGATTTTTTTGCAACTTCAGGAAACAATTTCCAGTAATGAGCTTAATGCCAGTCACTGTTTGCCTCTACTAGATGGTGTCTCATAAAAAGCACCTTTTCTTTTTTTCATAATTCACTTGAATGACGATCAATTTGCACAAAATTTTTACCAGCTGTAGCTAAAAAAATACTAATTCAAAATACTTTAGCAAAACATGGCTGTTTTAAAGTCATACAAGGTCTCTGATTTTGGCACAGTTGAAAGTGCATGTGCTATGAATTACTTACTACTAGTGATCAGTAGCAAACATGACCTACACTGCACCGCATTGGACATAACTTAAAAGACAAAAATTACCACTTTTTCCTAGCCCTTGCCATTGAATGTCCTTGCTCAGGGTAAGCCCATTCACAATTCTGGATGAAACTTATAGATAGCATAAAAACTGTTCTGTAAGGAAGTAAAGGAAGACTTTATGATACTAACATACATCGTTTTTTACTCAGTACCAGCGTGTGGCACATACTATCTCAACATAGCTAGCACAGCAACAAGTAGGTATACTTTGAATGGAAGAGGTAATCACAAATTCGTGATATATATTGGGACAGCATTCTGGATGGTAAGCTGTGATGACATGATGTAACAGCTTAATCTCACTGAACAATTACTAGACAATGCAAGCCATTAGCATCATTCCATTACATGTATGACAAAGCAATCGATTTCCTGCTAATAGTGCTATTACAACATTTAATACAGTTACTAAACTCGAACAATATAGACTTGAAGTGCCACAGACGCTATTCCACCAAAGACGATAGTCTTCAAACCACGCAAAGTACCCGATGTCTTCACGTAGATGCAGCATCATACACAAACGACACCAGTGTCTATCGTTAATCATTTGAGACCATGACTTCCTCCATTCAAAGTACTTGTTGTACAAGTCAGGGTTGGCTGCCAGCAGTTTCAGGTACTGAGCCAATTCTTGTGGCCCGGAGAAGTTGCTCACATGAATGTATGAACCAGGCGGTGCCAATGCTGCATAGTCTTCTGGTCTGGCTCCCATTACTATTGGTATCACATTGTGCCTAACATCAACATTCAGCATATGTACCACTGCTAAAAAGCACTATAGATGGATACTAACAAGAGCAGACAATGGGTGAGATCAAGTTTCGCTAAGACTTTAGTCTAAGACAAAAGTCTTGACTTGACTTTGGTTTAAGCCTAAAGTCAAGTCGAAAGTCAAGACCGAAGTCAAAACCAAAATCAGCTGGCAATTTCCAATGTTAAAAGAATACAATTATACCTTAGCTTGATTAAACGGACAAGCCAGTTGATTATTTGAGCGTAATATTTACTTTTTGTCTAGTAAAATAAAGTGTGGCATCTGATAAATAACAGGCGTTTTGTTATTTACTACTTAGTGACGTTAACTCAGCAGATGACACCTGCGTAAATCGTGACGTCATCGCTGGCTTGTATTGCTGAAAATATTGCACAAAATTCCTTTTGTATTTACAAAATGGCCATATAGCGCGTATTAGCTACGGTAATTCTGTCTGTCTGTCTGTCTGTCCATCTGTCCGTCATGACCCGGTACCGTTTCAAGATTAATTGAGATAGAGACTTTGGGTTTTCACCACATAATAGCCTAGAGTCTCTAGTATTTCGTGACAAAATTTCATGCCACTGGGTGAAGGGGGTCCCCGAATGAGGCAGCAAAAGAGGGGCACCCCTCCTAAACAGACGTTATTCTACTGCTATTGCATTCGCAAGGCAGTGCCACGAACTAAGTCATTACGCTATCGCCCTGGTATGGAATTTCGAGCATCTGCAAACCGTTTTACTATCCACAGTCTACGCTAGAATTAAGACTTTCTTCTCAATCGCTGGTAGATATTTCAATGACAAAATTATAAATGTTAAGACACCCAACTTTTTGCCATATGTCATGCAAGTAATCGCTAAAGAGACGTTATTTTGTGGATTGGCTTGCATAGCGTGAAAATGGTTGCAGATAGGCACAGACATGCTGCTTATCACAACAAGCACTCGTGACAAGCTTTTTAGAAATGTCAACATCGATGACCTTGAATAACCTTTAATCCCCAAATTAGAGGGTTTTAGTAAATTTTTTTTTGCGATTTTGGGCTGTGACACGCATTTTAAGAGTGAATTGTGCCAAAATGGCTGGATAGACCAAGAGAACCTGCATATGAAATTTTCAGCATGGAATGTATATTTTAGCAGTCCAAGTCTGGACCCTCTAGATTCAAGGTGGCCCGCGCACGCAGTTGTCAAAGAGGGGTACCCCTCTAAAAAGTGGTTATTTATTTGCTGTAGGTTTGTCTAGCGTGTAAGTAGTTGCATATAGGCACAGACATGCTGCTTATCATAACAAACATTGGCAACGAGCTTCTTAAGAATGTCAACATCGATAACCTTGAATGACCTTGAACCCTAAAAATATTGATTTTAAGTGATTTTTTGGTGATTTCTGGCTGCAAAAGAGTGAATTGCGATGACATGGATGAAGATAGACCAAGATTACTTGCGAACAGAACTGCCATAGGCTCTTGCGCGTCTCACGAGCATTAGCTCAGATTTCTTGTTTACTGTTTTTGGTCGTAAAGGAAAACCAAAATTAGCACCTAATATCCCATGAAAATATGCCATTTTGGCATTAAAAATTGTCAAAATTCTTCTGGGCAGAGGGCACTGCCCCTTCCCCACATTCCTTTGCATATGGGGCTGGGAATGGGGCCCTCCCTACACCTCACCTTAATGCCTCACTCCTTGAGTCGACCTGCTCCCCAAAATGCAACTCTTGGATACACCTATGACAATGACAAAATAATCATACATACTTAAGTGCTGTATGGAACAATTTTTCAGTGATGTAGTCCTTGCAATTGGAATTTTCAAATGCCAAGTAGAAACGATAATATTTGTCTAGAAGACGGTGGCAAATTTCTGAAATACTTTTGTTGCAAGTCAGAGTACCACAATAACCATATATGTCAACCTCAATATACTTGGCTAGTTCATGAGCATACTCAAGCCGGTTATTTGTGGCACGGCAGTTGTTCACAAACCAAGCAACCTGCTTGACTTTCCCTTTACTGTAGTCAACGGTTTCTGGACTGGTGTCCACATTAGACATCCGAATATATTTGCCGTAGCTGATTCCAAGTGTAGAATCTCTGCGGTATGAAACTGTCCAGTTTATGTTATGGCCTATCAACCACGTAAGAAAGTGATCATGGCCACCCCCAGCTGACTCCCAGTGCTGTGCAATCCACAGCTGGTGAGGTGGTTTTGGCAGATAATGTAACCAATTGTAGAAACTCATTTCAGATATTAACAAAGCATCTACCAAGTGTGACTCTGATTCACTATATGTTACGGTGCATTCCTGTATAGGACACTTTTCATTAACAAATACTTCCTGACCTTCAGGCAGTCCTTCAAAATTCATCAAACCAACACGTAGAATGCGTTTCATCGTACGATTTGCAGGCAGTGAAGCATAATAATCCATGAACCGTAACTGAGACAGGATACGATCATCAGTTTCACCAAATGTTCTTGGCCACACCTTTTCCTGAGAAACATTTTGCAGTACATTCCACCGATGGGGATTTGTGATGAGCTCACGTCTGTTTGTAAACTGACCAGGTTGACCAGAGACATTAAAATATATCCAATACATTGTACAAATTGAAAGAACACAAAGAATACCAAGAACTTTCGTTGCATGATGTAAGCAACTTGTGCACACATTGTAAAAAATTTGAAGTACACTGATATTCATGGTGTTATTTGCACATCACGTCTAGCTTGATCAGTACACCTATCAATGCAGACAAAATACTGATGTCAATATTACTACTTCAATGACCTCAAGTACCAGAATTTAGTCACACTCCAAAAACTTTCATGAGACGAGGATAATTACTATGAGGAAATATCTCAAAAATCTTACAAAAAAAATATGGTGAAAGCACTTGTCTGGAGTTAGCTCTTTATGGCTCCGAAATCGGGGCACTAAGAAACAAAGGCATCAAACATATACAAACTTTTGAGATGTGGATGTGTGATAGCATGGAGAAGATCAGCTGGAGAGCATGTGTCAAATGAAGAGGTCTTATGTCTTGTGGAAGCAAAAAACCTTCTCTGGTCCACACTTCATACCATCAAGCAGTGTCAAGCCAACTGGATAGGACATGTTCTAAGACATCACTACTTCTGAATGCTGCTCTAGAGGGGAATATGGAATGAAAATGGACACTAGGAAAACCAAGAAGAAAGATAAAAAGGTAAAGTACAACACTAGCTATAACGCTTCTTACAGTAGCCCAAAAGCGCTTTACAATCTTGGAAGTGGCAGCTGATTGGCATGGGCTAATGATACTGCAGTGCACTATGCGATCATTCATTGCCAGATTAACAAACAATTGGACCTGTGGTTTGCAGCAAGCAGACATACCACCGCCCCAATCAGCCACATTAGGCCTTCACCCTGTAGCCTGTAAGATGCTACTCAAATGATGGCAGCAACCTGAAAGTTACGAGTCGACACTAACCACTAGACACTTGCACCTACACAGGCAGGTAGGAGTGAACAATGGGCCAGAGTTGTTACTTGGTTGTGCACCGGCTGGGAATTGAACCGTGGAGTCATGAACCTTTCGGTCTCGTATCCAACGCCCTAACTGCTGAGCCACCATACCACCTGTTGGACCTATTCATGGAGCAAAAAGAGAGCATGCATAAAGTGCAAAGTGCAAAATGCCAAAGCACGACCTGTGTCTATGTGTAAAGTGCAAAATCGGATTTGCAAAAACTGGAGTACAAAGACATGTATAAAAGGCAAAAACAAAAATGTGAAAAACGAAATAAAGCTACAAAAATTTGGCGCAAGCCTAGGCCAGTTTTAACTTAAGTGTATATGAATGTTTACATGTTGTACTTCATGTTTTAGGTTTATGTTGATTTGCATAGCTTGAAGACCTGTCTGCAATGTCGTACATAGTCCTAGATGCCCAGATGCATTGACAAACTGATCTGCTGACCGCTGCAGTAAGACTAGGCTACTGCTGTCAGCTTCTGATGATTGTTAGCAGCTGAGCAATTAACTCACTTGTCTGCGAGGACGAGGCTGGAAACGCAAGCAGAGTTGATTACTATTACAGCTGTGGGTCGTTTCAGGCACTGTCTGATCTCAAACAATGGGATAGCAACAGTCACGCTCTCTAATTAGTGTGCCCAGAACAGCAGTCCACGGTGGGCTTATGCTTTGCAACAGATGTTTTATTACTTCACCATAGTATCTCTGAGGTCTGTCGGCTGATAACCATAAAATTTTGCACCATGATTAGAAGAATGCAGAAAATTAGGTCCAAAAATTTGGGCAGCTTCCCCAGGAAATGTGGGGCCAAAACATGCAAAATTTGACGCGATTTTGGACTGCTTAGACTTTGACTGTACATATCTCTGGAATGGATAGTAATATCTAAAGTCGGACAAGGACTTGATCTAAAGCAGCTGTAAGTGACAGTGTGCTATGGATTGGATAGCTAATCAAATACGTGTTTGCTGTTATCCACTCTGGTATAATACTCCATTAAACGCAGCGTTCTTGGTGCAAAAACGCAAACCCGAAACTCGCGGGTTTTGCCCACCTCCCAAACCCGGAGGCAAGTTTCGCACTTTTTTTCTCAGATTCTCAGAGATTCTCTGAGAATCTCAGAAAAAAGGCAGGTGCGGAACGCGAATTCTGCACAGCATCTCGGATATTCTCAGAGAATCTCTGAGATTCTCAGAGAAATGAAAAGTGCGAAACGCGCCTCGGGTTTCGGGTTTGGTAAAGTGTCCGGGTTTCCCCGGGCCCCAGGTTCGGTAGCACTGATTGCTGAATCGGCGCCGATGGAGCATACTAATTACTGATGGAGTAACAGTAATCAACGAATTGTCTAGTTTTATAGGTGGTAATTATTTAGAATAGCTATGCCACCTTAAACGGCTGCGTTCACGGCCACCTGAGTCGTCACGCGTCACTGCAGGCGTCGGCTGAATCGGCGCCGATGGAGTAACAGTAATCAATGAATTGTCTAGTTTTATATGTTGTTGATGCAGCTTATTCAGTTATAAAATTATTGCGCTCCATCGGCGCCGATTCAGGCGATTCAGCAATTTCAAAACCCGGGGTGCAATCCCTACGATTCCCAAGTGCACATACACGACCACCAATGTTAGAAAAAAAACAAAAAAACACTTCCAGCGTCTCCACTTTGTCTTCTTCTTCTATTTATTTATATTTAATTATTTATATTATTTATATTTCGAACAGTCCGCTAACGAAGACTATTAAATAAGTGATGCGCAGTTTTTTCGATGACTGGGTAGTGGGTACGACCACTAATAGGGGGCCTACAAGTACGATGTGTCGTACGATGTTGTACGATTTCCTTGTATTGTGTGCACAGTAATTTATTATTTAGTACATTTCTGCTGCACAGTATTTGGTGAAACGGCTTGCATATCTTATACAGCGTAATTTGCGACATTTTGTTCGATGGTGCTGCCATATCGAGAATTGGTTTACAAAACCCAACACCAACTAACGCTGATTGATTTCATTGATTGACTTGTTATATTTTTATTTTTTTATAACAATGTATATTTTGCTGTCTAATACAAATAGCCAGCCATTGTCATGTTAATTAGGTAGGCCTACAAGATTTAAGATAGGCCTATTCAGCGTCATTCTTTGACAAAAATGCAATTCTTGGACCACCGCATGTACAAATAAATCTGCACACACAGGTGTATAAAACAAGCAAGCAATGCAACATGGAATAAACGCGTCAGCAGAGGTGAATTCCTGGCCCTTTTCCTCCAGCACCTGCAAAAGAATAAACAAACAAATCGGGTTATCAAACAGTGTGCACCAAGTTATGAGACTATCAGTTATTTTTCAGTTAGATATACCACTACAGTTACTGTATTTATGTTCAAGTCACAAACATTACATTCCAAATTAGCACCATTTTATGCGATTATCATAGTTTTATAAGGCCCATATTATGGCAACGAGTTTGTTAGAGTGATTTTAGTAAATGTCAAATATTATTTTCAATAACAGTTGCTACATGTATTTCAGTTTGGTATTGATTTGTTTCTGAGTTAAGCCTACAATAAAATCTCAATGTGCATCATTGCATATGTCAGCAAGCACAGAAATAAAAGTGCAGCGTTATCCCTACTGTACTATGCATAATAAATACAAACTGGAAATATGGGGCCAGAGCCCAACGTGAGGCCGCCCGGCGCCGTAATTCCGATCGGGGGGGGGAGGGACAATTAATGGGATAAAATTCCGCTGCATGCTGGCAACGTCACGTGGTCTGAACACAATCGTACTACATTACACAGCTCGCGCAGTATGGATTTCTGGTGGGGCGGAGTTAGACAAACGAACTTTGTTGTTAGTGGACCAAAGTTCACAATTTTTTTTCGCTCAATGCAGTAGGGATTGTCATCGATTGAGTTTGTTTCCGGTTGTCGACAACTTGATCCCTTCCAGAGATATTTGCAGTCAAAGACTATAGGCGTTTATAGTAGCGCGCACAGTCGATTTTAAGTGGGCCAAAATAGGCTAAAAGAACTTCGCCGCTAATGGACCAACGTTCACCAATTTTTTTGCCCAACGCATGAGAGATGGCGCGGTCGACAAAGTTTGTTTCCGATTGTTCACATATTAATCCATTTCGCAGATATTCGTGATCAAACTCTAAAGTTGTCTAAAATCACGTGCACAGTCGATTTTGTCAACCAACTAAAGATTCGGCCACTGGCTGACATTGTGCATTTTAATCATGCACATACGTACTTAATTACTTACTTACTTAACCCCCCAGTTGGACTTAGGGCGCCGAGCGGACTCACGTTGGGCTTTGCCCTAAATTTCTAGTTTATTAAGTGAAAATCTCCCCCTCCCCCAGTTTAACTTTTCCGTTGCCCGCTAACTTTTTTCAGAAAGCATCCCTGCTTTTCTACCTGCCAAGTGAGTGATGGACGCCCCTGGAAAGGTGACTGAAGTGATAAAAGAAGCATACGGAGCATGCTGCTGAGGAAAGACTGGAGAGTAGCTGAACCGGTGACATGTCCACGACCCGCTGGATTACGTCTGACCGTCTGGACGTGAAAGGCCTGGCCGCCATCACCAGACTCCTGGCTCAACGGCAGGCCACGCACGTCGATCTCAACAATGTGCCAATCTGTCTCGCTGCAACACCGCGTGCACACAATCTCCGCTGTTAGAACTAAAAATTTGAGCTAATGCTCACGAGACGCCCAAAAGCCTATAGCAGTTCCTGTTCGCAAACTGTCAGTCTACCTTCAGCCATTTCGTCGCAGTTCATTTTTGGAGTGTACGCTGCAGCCGAAGATCGCAAAAATCGATGAAAAAACTCTTTATTTCGGAAGTTCAGGGTCCTCCAAAGTCATCGATGTTGATACGACTAAAAGGCTCGTCACTAGCGTTTGTAGTGATAGGCAGCATGTCCCTGCCTATCTGCAACCGTTTTCGTGAAAGACTGGCCAACGGCGGTAAAATAACGACTTTTACGGGGGTACCACTGTTTGATAGCCTCCTGCGCAGGTTTCCTTGAACCTAGAAAATCGAAACTTAGACCATCGAAATCTACATTTAATGCTAAAAATTTCTTACGCAGCTTCTCCATGTCTATCTCAACTGATTTCGGCGCACGGTGCTCTTGAAATGTGTCTCGAAGCCCAAAATCGCCAAAAAATCAATAAAAACTCCTATTTTAGCATTCAAGGTCATCCAAGGTCATTGAATTCGGTGGCAATCGACAGCCAGTGTACGACTTCCTATTAGTGATTAATAGTAACTTAAGCCCTATCTCGCACCGCAGATACAGCGACTTATTGGCTAAAAATCGCAAAGTCTTCCTACCCCTCTCATTTAGCGCTTTCGTTCGGGGTGACCCCTTTCGAATTTACGGAAAAGCTTTACGGATCCTGAAACCAGAGTCTTCCAGGCAGCCGACGGTGAAGATTTGGTGATCCTAGCTTGCACCGTTTTTGACTGATACACCCGTGTGACAGACGGACAGACGGACAAACAATTAGACAGAATTGCGATGGCTAAAACGCGCTAAAGCAGTAGCTCTGCTTTCGCTCGTAATAAACCTTGACAACCTAGCGATCGTTTTCATGATGCCGCATCGGCTGCATGAAACAGTGTGCCACCGTCGCCGCTCCGCGTTCCATGTGACACTGCGCCTTCTGAACGGAACTCAAATACAGCCACCGTTTTGTCCCTGATTTAGTTTCTAAAAACTCGTGCATTGTCATTATGCACCGCTGGTTATTCTTGTAGAATAAGTGGCTATTTTTGGTCGATTGACTGATTGATCGATTGACTGATTATGCGGCCGTACGTCATAATAGGCTACATCACGGGTCTTGCCAGTCTATCTGTCTGTCTGTCCGTCCGTCCGTCTGTCCCGTACTGGCATCTAACTGGAAAACAAAAAGGCGTAGATGATTGGCATAAATTAGGGCCTCAGTTCGTAAAGTGACCGCACTTGCACAAAGATCATACGCGCCATGTAAACGCTGCTAAGGCTCGTCTGTGGCTCAGGGAACAGCAGGCGCAGTGAAGCGGGCGGGTACGGACTACGGAGTGACGTACGTACGGCCGCATACATGTCGGCACATGACGTGGCGACATCTTAGCTTGTCGCGCGAGTGACACTACACTATGCATGCAGAAAGTTAGCAAATGAAGAAAAAAACAAACTGCTAAATGCAACGTTGAAGAGATTGCTAAATTATGTACAATTAATCGCAAACATAGATTGCTTTGCTTAGCAGGGAAGACAGTTAGGCATCGTAATTTTACTTAAGTATAACATCGTATAACGAACGGAGCAGCAACTCACGACGGATCACTGATAAGACACCCGGTGACGTTGTCAAAGCCCAGATTGTGCGCAGCCAGTGCCGCGGCTGCCATTGTATTCGCATTGTTCGGAGCCAGACGACACAGCTGTCTTACAGCACCTTATAACAACATAATACAGCAATCATCCATTTGGGTATAAAATTAACCACCGTTTACTTTCATACACTGCCCATCTGCAAACACTATACGCATATTATTATAATATAGGGACCTAAGCTTAGTGTCGTCATAGCGTCTGACTAATTACCTTCTTGGTAATTACCTCCGCCAAGGAGGTAATGTTTTTGCCGGACTTTGTTTGTTTGTCTGTCTGTCTGTGTGTGTACAAGATAACTTGAAAAGTTATGGACGGATCTTTCTGAAATTTTGAGGGTATGTCGGGCATGGCATAAACTACAAGTGCTAAAATTTTGGGGGTGATCCGGCAGGAATCTTGGATTCTGGATCACTTTGAAATTTTGCGTTAAAGGGGGCATAAAGGAACCGCTGGCAAAGCGAAGATGGTGACGCCACCTGGCGAATAGCTTTGCCTTGGCGGAGGTACCTGCGGGATACGACTGCGTTCTAGTTTTAATATAATGTGAGCCCTTAAAGGTGGGCCTGCACTGCAGCTCCCTTTAGCACCCCTCCCAACTCCTTAATTAATGCTGTTCTGCTCACATAATGTGAGACTGGCATCACCTGAACTACCGGTAATTTTGGAAAAAAAACAATCATTTGCCTGATTATCGGTGTCCCTGCAACATTTTCCCTTTCCCAACCTTTTGCAGTAAAATTGGCGTAACAGTTCCCCATGCAGCCACATCATAGCAGACACTGTGTTACCAAAGGCAATGACGCAACGGCAGGCTAGTTACTAGCATGGTTACTAGCTAGTGCACGTAAGCTTACTGTCATGTTACAGCACTGAAAACAGCCGCCACTAAGGCTAATCAAGTAGCTAAGAGATACCTTGATAAAGTACTGTTCTCTCCGTGATCGCATCATTTATAGCTTTCAAGTCGCCAGTTAATTTCAAACTTTCTGGATGAAAGGTCATCGTCACATTCAAACTCTAGCATACAGCAGACCGATAGCAATATATGTAGCACGGTTCAAAAATTAGCCATTTTATTACACGAACTGATTGCTGCGAAATGGCATGCTATGAAACACAAAATATGGCAAGCCCATTAAAATTTTGAAAACATAACATCACATCAAAAAATGTGCAAGCAAGCAGCTTTTCATATGTATCTGCAATTTTTGAATGAAACTGTAAAAACGCGTGGTTTAGAAAAGCGCTGCCATGTAAGGACATGTTCACCTTTAAAGACTGGCATCACCTGAACTAACGGTAATTTTGGAAAAAACAAGCTATGGTCAGATACTTTTAAGAGCATGTGTAAGTAAAATAGACGTTGCTTTACAACTTACAATACCTGCAAACTTCCTCTGTCAGCCATCTTTCGTATGTCCTCAGAACCCCAGAAAGCTCCACTAGGCACATAGAGACCGTGCTTTGTAGCAGATAGCTTGAGCTTCTGCTCTAGAGTGGGCTGTGCAAGAGCAGTTGGTGAACCAATCTGTATTAAACACATTGAAGTATTGTAGAATCAAAGCAACATTATAATGCATAAAAGGGTTTCTGACTGTTGCTAGTTATCAGTTAGTTTACTGCCGGTTACCGGCTATGCTAAGGAGCTTGTTGTTCCAAAATTATTAATAGTCATTTAGCGCAATTTTATACGCAGAGTGAGCCACCTCTTAATATATATGCAGCATGTACTGCAATAATACTCATAAATTTTTCTGAGTACTTTGGTTTATGACGGATTCTTCCAAGAACTTCCATCATAACACTTTTTCTGTCTCTTAGTTTCAAGGGGCTTTCAACCCTCTCGACTCCCAACTTTTTTCATTACCTGTTACAAAACAAATTTCACTGTTGTTAAAATAGCTTCATTTTTGAGGACTTACGTTTTTATCTACAACACATTAAGAATTAGGAATTAGAAATTGCAATCCCGGGATTCCAAATCCCGGAATCCCAGCCGTTTTTGCCAATCCTGAATTCCGTGATTGGCGGCGTCCCAATCCTGGGATTTCGAAATTACAAAAATTCGTTAAAATCGCATTTTTTCGAGCGTTAAATAATAAAGTAACAATTCTAGAGGTCTCATGAGTAAAATATTTTATCCAAGCTAAAGTACTACTTTTGGTTGTGCACTGTAATTTGTATTTTGACAGTCACAGTCACTCCCTATACGGTACCGTTCCGACATAGGCCTACTTTTTGTACGAGTCCACCACATCTTATGCATGAAATAAGTCTATTGTAGATACGAAAATAACGACCAATATGCAAGCTTAATCCCGAAATGGGATCCTGAGATCCCGAGATTACAAATTTCTCAATCCCGGATCCCGGAACAGATTTGCTTCAGACGTTGGATAAGTGAGTCTCAAAACTCTTTGTGCTTTTTTACGCGCGAAAGCAGCTATGCTTTCAGCGCATCTTAGCCATCGCAATTATGTCAGTCCGTCACACGGGTGGATCTGTCAAAAACGGTCTAAGCTAGGATTACCAAATCTTCACCGTCGGCTGCCTGTAAGACTCTAGTTTCAGGAACCGTAAAGCTTTTCCATAAATTCGAAGAAAGTCACCCCGAACGAGGGCGCTAAATAAAAGGGGGTGGGCAAAATTTGCGATTTTGGGCTAATACGTCGCTGTATCTCAGTAACGGTGCGAGATAGAGCCTAGGTTACTATTAATCACTAATAGGAAGTCGTAAACTGGCTCTATATTGGCGGCAAATTCAATGACCTTGAATGACTTTGAACGCCAGAATAGGGGGTTTTATGGATTTTTTGGCGATTTCGAGCTGCGACACAAGTCTATATCATTCACATGGTGGCGCCACGAAACTATCGTTATGCGTTCCAGATAGAAAATTTGGTATTCGTATATTAACTTAGCGTGAACACCTCAATTTTCAGCTAAACTACTGAACCGAAACTGCTATAGGCTTTCGCGCATCTTGTGAGCATTAGCTCAAATTTCTTGTTTTAATAATCTTTCTGCTGCTGAGACTTTTTTCACATGCTTTTAACATAACACTCAACCCACCACAAATATGTTACACCGCAGTACAAATTCCAGTGCACGGAATGCTGGCGTCTGTTTGCTTACCATATAATCACAAAAACGTAAAATATCAGCACCATATTGCACTGTAACATCAGGGTGAGCAACCTCAACTACCAGATCCGCCTTTCTGTGTACACAACAGTACAGTTTTTTAATGCTACAAAGTCATTAACATCATATTAGCACCTTTATAAGATGTGTAACTATTAACAGTAGCAGTCAAACTGTCAAACTCAGCAGCAAACTAAATAGCCCACACTTCAAATGCTCTCCTACACTTCCAACTGTAAAATAAACATCAAGCCTATTTTCACAAATATACAACAGCATATGGACCGAAAGAGGCATGTCAATCATCATTTTATAGATAAAAATAACTATCGTGCTTCTTCCGAATAATTTTATTTTGAGATAATTCTTAAATGGTGAACGACCAGTATTTGAATTGCCGGGGGTTGGTGGGGTTGAACCCCCTAACTGTTTTCTCAACCCCCCTAACACACTGTCAAATTATGTTCTGGGAGGTCAGCTATATACTATTTACCTAGGATTTACATCATAATTTTGGTCGGGCTCCGACAGTCAAAAAGTTCAACCCCCCCAGCTAATTTTTCCCAATTCAAACACTGTGAACGACCACAAATACTGCACGGAATGGTGCCATTGCTGTATGCTCACCACAACAGAACAAAGAGATTGAAACAAAATCAATGCAAATCTTACTACCTTTTGGAGAAATCATCCAACGATTCAAGAATGTGTGCATCATCAACGTGACCTTTTACTTCATCCGGGTACTGGTTCCACACAAAAGCTAGCTCCACATCATCCCGCTGCAAAATGTTTGAAACCAGATAACGCCCTGAACATTATCAAAAACACAATATCATAGTGGAAGTAACCAAATGAGCACTGATTTGGTAATATCTGACTAAACTGTAAAATTCACTAATTCATGCAACTGCACCTATCCAGACTAAACAAATAACGTGCCGAAATAATGTGATTAAACTATTTTATATAGGCCTACTGTAAAATTGTTAAAACACACAGTAAGCAGAAAGAGTAGCCTACTGGAGATATGGCAGTAGGCCTACATATTCAAAACACACTGTGCGCATACTAGCATAGCTGTATGAAACAGTCACTTAATACACAACAACTGATTTAAAAGAACTAGCTCAATTTCTATTATGCCGTATCAGCAGAAATACAATAAAACACATACATACAACGCAATACAAGAGAGCCCAGTTGTCACTAGGGAAGATGCGCTACAGCCTATACAATTCCTGTTGCAGTACTGACCTTCAAGGTCATCCAAGTTCGATGATTTTCATCTCATCTAAAGGGTGCATGCAATTTTCTGTTAGTGATCAACGGCCCAAGTTACCTTGGCTCTATCTCTTACCGTTTAATGATTGAGTGATTGATTCGTTTATTATGTTTGGCAGCAGATGCTGGATATATAAACAGTAGTACATAAAAGTTGACAATAAAACACGGTACACAATCGTAAAATGAAACCAAAAGTCAATAAAATCGTCATCAGAATCGTCATCAATGTCCATAGGAAAAGTGCGCAGCGCATATAACAAACGATTTCTTGAATCTTTCAGTACGTGCAAAAAAATGCAATATTGTGAGGGATTGCTAAGTCGAGAAAGTATTTTTTGATTCCGTTTTTGAGGAATGAGATGAAAGCTAATATACCTAAAACTTCCTATTAGTGATCAATAGCAACATAGGTCCTATCTATCTCACCGTTTCCGAGATATGGCCATTTTTCAGTTGAAAAACGCATATTTTCCTACTCCCCTCCATTCAACCCCAAATTTGAAAATGTTATCCTGGCACGGCATCCCACAAATTTTGTACGCTAAGAGTGACAGCCTCAACAAATGGCTAATTATTCCTGTAAAAAGTTTCCCCTAACACCTACCGCTTAGCTGTAGCGCGTCAAAATGATAAAAAGCCCAAAACTACACCGTGGGCCAGAAAAAAACATGGCACTGTACTTTTGTCAATATCTTTACCAATTATTAACCAATTTTCAAAATTCTTCCACTGGCACACTCTGCAAACAATTTGCAATAATGTGACTATTATATATCCCACCACACGGTAAATGCGTTTCTACACTACGTTGTGAAATATAAATGTAAGCAAAAACTAACGATAATAACAATCATTTAGGTAAATAAAAAAGAACACTTCAGACCAACAATTAGATAAATGATCTGTATGACACTACAGGGTGCGGCAAAATTAAAGACCCCACTACAAAACTGCATTATCTAAAACGGCGGAAGAATTTTAAATGAAAATTTTTTCGGTTATTGAGGACATAATTTGACACAACCAGCG
>Ga0056128_1000232_pt1 | contig 42639 bp, 17 predicted proteins | sample WorMetLIZISLAND2_FD_71113 | JGI IMG/M metagenome (GOLD analysis project Ga0056128, IMG submission 71113) | Marine gutless worms symbiont microbial communities from Max Planck institute for Marine Microbiology, Germany - Olavius geniculatus... ... | reverse complement strand
ATTCGGTGAGTGGTCGCGCTTAATACGGCATAACTTTGTCAAAGTTGGAGATAACTGAATAAAATTTTGCAGGTTAGCATAAATCTGAATAGATAATAGGCGTGTAAAATTTTGTTGAAAAATTCTCAGCCGTTTCGGAAAAATTATCAGAAAACCTTAGGGAGTAAAATTTTTTGGCGCACCCTGTAGGTTATGTATTCCAGTAAATCAATACATGTGAAATCGCTCTGTTCTCCGTATAGGCTTATAAATTATGAAATAATGAACAGTGCGTGAATGTGTGTTGTATAGTCTTAGATGTGTCACATTTTTGCTTTTTCCTGGTTTAATGTTAAGTGGGTCGTTTATTCTATGGTTTTGTTGTTTCAACTTTTTATAGCATCGTATAAACCACGACTTTGCTGTTTGACAATGCAGTGTAGCAGCAGTATTAAGGCGAAGTGGGCAAAACTATAAGTTTTTTCGTCACGTTTTTTCGTGACGTTGCGTTCCAAAAATTATCGCAAAATCGGCCGATGTTTTACGGAGTTATATACAAAATAAAAGTGGCCACGTTTCTTTTGAGACACGGCGTCGTATTTTATATGCTGCCTTTTGACGTAATAAACGATTGATTGATTGATTGCTTGATTGACAGGAAGTACGGGTATACCTGGGCTGGCTGGTCCCCAGGGCTCTCGTGGGGCTACCGGGCAGCCTGGCAGCATTGGGCCGGTAGGAACCGGTGGAATCCAGGGATCTCAAGGGCCGCCGGGAGAGCGTGGTGCCAGCGGATCACCCGGCTCGCCTGGAGTCATGGGTTCGACGGGTCCCACGGGTCCTGCTGGAATGCCGGGTGCGACTGGGATTAGAGGCTTACCTGGACTGCCTGGAGTGTTAGCTGGTGACACCGGACCCACGGGTCCCAGAGGCAGGACCGGACCTGGCGGAGTGCTAGGTATCACTTTCTGTTTGTAACTTATGTGCGTGCATTTTACTCTGTATGAGACATTAGCGGTGATGTAAGGCAGCGTACAAAGTAAGAGATCTGAACTGAAATGCAAAGAAACGAAATAAGATGAACTGAAAGCCGTAGTGCGCGGCTTTTATTTTAGTTCATTTCAGTTTAGACTACGTTCTTTTGCACCTTCGAGAACACTAAACAAAACTAATACAAACCCTTAAGGCGCGTACAGAGCGAAGTAACTGAACTGAACCGAACAGAACGGACACGTATGGTTTAGGTTTTGACGAACTGACCAATGGCGCGCAGGACGAGCCCATTGGTCATTGGCTGACTGACGCGTACGTGGCTATAGTCACATGTCACCGACGCCGTTATTAGACGGTGCTTACTGTAATGCATTACTGCTTGCCTATCGATCAGTTCGTCAAAAACTAAACCATGTCAGCTCAGTTCAGTTCAGTTCAGTTCAGTTCAGTTGCGTCTCTAAAGCACTTTCATGTTTTCTACAACGAATTTGTTTTGATTTATTGAGTACATCTGATTAGATTACGTAGTATTGTATAGACTGTATAAAGACGCTTTGAAGGTCTGCAAGAAGTGTTTTTAGTTTTTAGTATAAATACGGGACTATTATGAGTAAATTATATTCAGTATATTTAGCGTATTTTATTGGAATCTTAACGTGTTTTATGCATAAAAGCTGTGAACTTGCAACTGTCTAAGTATTGAGTGTTACTGTATGTTAGAACTACTGGAAGGATGTGCTCATTACGACATTTACAATTTGAGTCAATCGTGCACAGCTTTGAGATTGTACATTTAGTTTTTAACCAGTAGTTATAGTAGTGACACAGAAAGACATAACATGTTAAATATTTCAAATAGTTACGATACGTTTGGTGGGATAGAGTTTGTTTCATACTGTGCAACTTTGCTATAGGGTGATTTGTTTCAGAAATTTGCGTGGACAATTGTTAAGCAGTTGCCTCAAACCGGTTTGTCACTGCTTTATGTTTTAGGCGCGACCGGATTTACGGGCAGGCAGGGAAACACCGGATCATCGGGTCAGGCCGGTCTTCCAGGCCCGACTGGTGCCACTGGAGAGCGTGGACTTCGCGGTGGTGTGGGTGACACAGGAGCCTCGGGCGGCACCGGACCACAAGGACTGTCCGGTCACACAGGAATTCCGGGCGTAGCTGGCGTGGCAGGACAGGCGGGCAGCGAGGGGCCCCGCGGCGACACCGGGGCTCCGGGTCTATCCGGCGTTGACGGCGGCATTGGGGTGGTCGGATTAACGGGTGAGGTGGGTCCAACCGGCAGCTCGGGACCCCCAGGGCCGAGTGGACTGGCTGGACTGTCAGGAACGGTCGGCGTCAGCGGATCTATCGGGGCCACGGGTGCGACGGGATCTCGTGGTTTAGCCGGCCCCATGGGACCGTCGGGTGTGGTCGGAGCCCAGGGAGCAACCGGTGCGACGGGCAGCAGTGGTCCGGCCGGCCCCGCTGGGGTTGAGGGTACTGGTGGAATGACAGGCCCTCCAGGGGCTCGTGGTCCAGCCGGCTCACCCGGCTCCACCGGAAACTCTGGGCCGTCCGGCGCAACCGGACCCCAGGGATCTGCGGGCCCTACTGGAGGCCCAGGCCCTACCGGACCCGCCGGGTCAGTCGGATTGCCTGGATCAACGGGAAGTACAGGGGCTACCGGCGAGCCAGGTCCAGTGGGTGTGATCGGAGAGCCAGGTACTGGAGGCTTCGCAGGGTCGATAGGCGGCGTGGGCTACACCGGGATCCAGGGATCAACTGGACAGAGTGGACCACCCGGGCCAGAGGGCGGTACCGGATTTACCGGAGCTACGGGATCTACGGGGGCGTCAGGGCCAGCCGGTGTGGCGGGCCCTGGAGGCGTTCAAGGCCCAGCAGGTCCCAGGGGTGCCGTGGGAGCGCAAGGAAATCCCGGTGCGGTTGGAGTGGTTGGTTTAACTGGAGCCCCTGGGTCACCGGGTGAGGCGGGCAGCCCTGGGTCGACCGGTGCTACCGGGCCAGTCGGTGTGCCTTTTGACGGCGTAGGGCCCGTTGGTGAGCGAGGGCCCAGGGGGCCCACAGGCCCGGTAGGGGCTACCGGACCAATAGGAGGATCTGGTAGCCCTGGGGCGACTGGCGCTACAGGACTTCACGGGCAAATGGGTGCTACGGGCATCAGCGGATTACAGGGAACAGGAGGTTCCGATGGACCCAGAGGTGAAAAGGGAAGAATTGGTGATACCGGTATGTAATTTTTGTTGTCTAAGCTTTCTTTAACTATACTTACACTTATGTGTTTGCAAAATCAAATCCAAGTTATAAGTCAAAATTAATTCAAGCACGTTAGCGCAAGTGCCGGATTGAATCAGGTTACTATGATAAGTTTACACTTACAGTAGAGCTTCGGAAATTAGCGATTAGGTCTAATCGCACCATTAATTGTTAAAAATTGTAACAAAGAATAAAATTTTAATCCTTAAAATGTTAGTTGAAGTCACGTTGATAAAAGCATTATACAGTACAATGTAGGTACTATAATTGACATATCACGACTGTAACAAGCATCTGAGATTATCACAATCATCTGTTTTTCAGAAAAAGTTCAAGGTTTTTCTTTGTCTGTAAGACTGTAATACAGAACACTCAGCAATATTGTGTTTCAGTGTATCTGTGAAAGCTTATAGCTCAATAGGTGAAAAATTTGTTACTCAGAGAAATGCAGTCACCGTGGTTAGCTGTTAATGAAAATTAAAGATTAAATTATCGTTAATTTTTGTAAATATAATGGTCAAAAAAATTAGTTGTTACCAGTTTTTTACGCCCGAAAGCAGCTACTGCTGTCAGCGCGTCTTAGCCATCGCAATTCTGTCCGTCTGTCTGTCTGTCCGTCACACGGGTAGATCAGTCAAAAACGGTGCAAGCTAGAATTACAAAATCTTCACCGTAGGCTGCCTGGAAGACTCTAGTTTCAGGAACCGTAAAGCTTTTCCATAAATTCAAAAGGAGTCACCCCGAACGAGGGCGCTAAATGGGGGGGTGGGCAAAATTTGTGATTTTTGGCTAATAGGTCGCTGTATCTCAGTAACGGTGCGAGATAAGGCCTAGGTAACTATTAATCACTAATAGGAAGTCATACACTCTCTCTCGATTGGCGCCGAATTTAATGACCTTGAATGACCTTGAACGCCCAAATAGGGGGTTTTATGAATTTTTTTGGCGATTTCGGGCTGCGACACAAGTCTATATCATTCACAAGGTGGCGCCACGTACGGAACTATCGTTATGCGATCCAGATAGAGAATTTAGTATTTGTATATTAACTTAACGTGAACACCCCAATTTTCAGCTAAACTACTGAACCGGAACTGCTAGCCTATAGGCTTTCGCGCGTCTCTTGAGCATTAGCTCGAATTTCTCATAGTTTACAGTCAAGGCAGTCACTATGTAAAATATATATGTTAAATAAAAGGATTTTATTTATTACACATTTTTTATTGTTACTAGTTGAACACTTTAACGGCAAACTTGTTATTGTAGTTTGAAAAAATATAAAGTTAATTAGATTTGATTACACAAAAAAAACCAAAATCCACTTTTTGTATTGTTTTTAGTGTCTTGCATTTTTTCGGTTTCATAACTGTTTTGTAGTTGAAAACAAGTGCGTCTGACATGTGATTAATAAATTACTTACTTATTTACTTACTTTTTTATTTACGTATTTTTATATACGCGGTGTGCCCAGATGGGGGTTGAGCGTTAAAACTCCATTGACCATATTTGTTTCAAAATGAAATTAGACCTTTTATAATTTTACTTTGAATAAAATACTGCCATGTTTTAGTGTATAGTACTGCGCTATAATATAGGCCTAGTCCAGCACATTTTTCCAAAAGTTTAGCATTTTGGACAAATTGTTTTGACAATAAAAAGGATTTTTCGACAATTTGCAAACAGCTTAAAACTTAGGAGGGGGCAATTGCCTTTATGTTCCGCGCGTGCCCCGACGCCACTGGACATTAACTAATAGTAAGAAATACTATAACGCATTAAAATTACGTTGGCTTTTGCTCCCATTCACAGAGCCAATGCTGCTCGTGATGTCGTAAGTGTGATGCATTTTCAGGTGGAACCGGACCTATGGGCATGGCTGGATCGTCGGGCGGTCCGGGAAGCACTGGTGCCACCGGTCCAACAGGTGCTCTAGGGCCGGCGGGTCAGGTAGCCGGAGCCACGGGTCAGACGGGTGCCACGGGACCCCTCGGAGCCCCGGGGCTAGCCGGTCCGAGTGGCGGGCGAGGCGGCACGGGTGACACCGGACCGACCGGCCCCGCAGGTGAACGCGGCCCGTCCGGATTGGTCGGAGCCCGAGGTGCCGACGGAGTCCTGGGAGCTAGCGGGGCTACCGGCCAGTCTGGCTTTACCGGTGATACTGGACCGATGGGAAGCAGCGGCCCGGTAGGCAGCGCTGGGGCTCTGGGCGCGACCGGGCCGAAAGGATTGGCCGGAGTAGCCGGACCCCCCGGGCCGCCGGGCAGGGGTGCAGCTACCCAGGGAGCTACCGGCCCCCCAGGACTCGTGGGAGAACGGGGTCCTAGCGGTGAGCAAGGCACTGTCGGTGAGACTGGCGCCCCAGGCGCCGCCGGATTCACCGGATCTACCGGATTTATCGGCGACACCGGACCGGTCGGGGTTGCCGGATCAACCGGATCGACCGGCCCCACTGGGCCAAGAGGAGCGCCTGGATCTGCGGGATCCGGTACGGGAGACACTGGAGCGACAGGGATGAGGGGTGTTCCCGGGCTGGCTGGCTTGAGAGGTGACACCGGAGAGATGGGAACTGTGGGATCGACGGGTGCGACCGGAGCAACGGGTCTCAAGGGTGACAGGAACGCCGCGAGGGGTTTTATCGGGGCGACCGGTTCTCCGGGTGCTGTCGGAGCCAAGGGACTCGCCGGAGAAATGGGTGCGACCGGACCTCGAGGTGCTCCAGGTGCAGTGACGGAACCACGCTTAAAATAGTGTTTCATACTCAATAGGAGTCAATTATTTTAATACTATTTGTACTTTAATTTGTTTTTATGACTGTAAGTGTAACGGTTACTGAAATTGTAATGACAGCAGAACAAATATTATCGGTGTTAACTGTTAACATCATCAACATACCACATTGTCACTGTATGTACTGACAAGTCGATGGGCCAGTTTAGCAAAATTCAACAATTTTTTGAACGCGTTATCACTAACGAAGTGACAATAAAACTTACTAACACATACTAAAAACTATATGCTAAAATTTGCTTTTAAAATAGTCAGTCGGTATCTGTTGCGCTATTAGTAAATATTATTCGAATGCCGGTTAATTTAAACTATTTCAATAAGTCAGTTAAGTAGTTCAAGTTACTTCAGCCGTATTTAAATGTTGTCGACTGTTTGCAGGCACTGCGGTGGGTGCGACAGGTGTTCCTGGACCCCCGGGTGACGTGGCTACCGGTGCCACTGGACCGAACTTCCCAGGCGTCAAGGGTGAGGTTGGAGCACCTGGCGGGCCGGGTCCTCGAGGTCCTGACGGTGCCATCGGACCCCCAGGCGCGCCTGGAATGGACACCGGTGATACGGGGTTTACCGGCTTCACTGGGGCCACGGGTCTGCCTGGCCGCACAGGTCCAGCCGGGTTTCAGCGCGGTACAGGTACGATCGCACGTTTAATGTTGGAACGGATGATAAGAACTTTTCTAACTAGAATGCTGTTTAGTTAGTTATTTGTCATTTTGTTAGTCATTTTATTAGTTAATTGTGCATTTTATTTTAATATTTTTTTTTAAATTCGTAATTGTATATTTTATTCTACTGCGCCACCAGATGCGGCCTACAGACTATTGGCCGACCGTAAGGTCGAGCCTTGGGTACGATGTGTCATCTGTCTCTCTGTCTCTTTGTAACGCATTTAAATGTAATTTGGCTAAACCCTAAGTCATACAGGGTCGGCCATGGTACGGTTTGGCTGCAATTTTCAATGCAAAGTTGCTGCCTGCAGCCTTACCTACGTGCACCGAATCACAGTATCGTATCCTGGCGTTGACTGTAGCGTTCGATATAGAAGCGTCACCATAACGTGTATAGTACTGCAGTCACTCTGAGAAATCGTTTTTCTACGACCTGAAGTCGAACGCTGGCTTTTGGATATAGGCGATACGGTGGACCTACCTTAGCGAAAGCTGTTTTTTCGTATTAATATTAGTTCTATTGTATTTAAATTGTACTTCACCATTTTTAGTCAGGAGGCCAACTGTACTCACGGTACTGTTATTTGTTTTCTACGCTTGTGCTTGTATGTGACTTTCGTAGCGGTCTATCTAAGAATGAATTAAAGCAATATTGTGTATTGTAGGTGGTGACACGGGTGCTACCGGTGCAACCGGGTTTACAGGACCGTCCGGATCACCTGGACCGACCGGTACCGGCGGTTCGACCGGGGCGACTGGCGCCACCGGCCCCACCGGACCTCAAGGTGACGTCGGCGTAGCCGGCATTTCCGGCGACACCGGATTTACCGGACAGATGGGAGCAACCGGACCTATGGGCGATACCGGCGCTCCCGGGATTCCAGGCACCGTGGTCGGACAGCCCGGACAACCGGGCGGTACCGGTGCGACCGGACCCACCGGACCCATGGGAATGCAGGGATCTCCTGGCGTGGCGGGGACGCTGGGACCGTTCGGTCCGGCCGGTGCCACTGGCGCTACCGGCAGACGCGGCTCGGACGGTGCGGACGGAGTGGTTGGACCGGTTGGAGCTACGGGAGTCCGTGGGAGGGACGGACAGCCTGGTTTGCAGGGTCTACCCGGGACGCCAGGTCCGGCCGGGGCTAGAGGAACGACTGGTGATACCGGACCGACCGGTTTCACGGGAAGTTCCGGAGTTCCGGGCTTTCCCGGAGCCCCTGGGGCTACAGGTTTGCATGTTTCATATGTCTTTTTGTATAGGCCTATCACGATTATGTCGCCCGCATCAATATAATCGATACATGGTTTTTCTAGATTGCACTTTTTTATATATCGTAAATGAAGTATCGATAACAACATATTTGCAGTGTTAAGATGTTGTCTAGCTTGTAAAACTTATTGTACAAAAAAAGGCAACAAACGGACTTGGTGGAGTTTCGTCTGTACACGTAATAGGTCTACATGTATATACTTGTACTGAATGTCGTTAAATATTTTTATCGTTTTATTTAAATATGAAAATGACAGCAATTTAAAGTGCTTTGTACAAAATTAATACTAATACCATAACAGCAAATGTTGTATTTAGATTGACGAATTTATTAAATGTGAAAAAACTGCATGCTACATCATTGGATTTAGTCAAGTAAAAGAACGATTAGCCTATGTTTATATTCGAGGTTTACGAATGGTTTTTTATTGTTTTTTTATCCGCAAAACATTTTAATTGGCTTTACTAGCGTTTATCACATCATTTTGTAAAGTGTGCTAAGGAGCGTACGAAGCGACAGAACTGAATTGAACTAAAATGAAACGAAACGAAATGGACTGATATTAAAAAACGCATCGCGCAGCTTTTATTAGGCCACCCGGAACGGTACTTCCCAACGTTTTTATGTTTCACTGCTGTTTATTTATTTCAGTTCATTTCAGTTTAGTTCAGTTTATTTTATTCAAGTTCATTTGTGTCGCTGTGAACACAGCTTTACGTGTGTTGAACAGGATCGGTTGGAGCGACTGGCGCGACTGGTGTGCCTGGTTTCAACGGTCTAGCCGGCGTCACCGGCGCCACGGGGGTCACTGGCCGCCATGGCTCCACGGGTTTTCCCGGTCTACCAGGCGCCAGCGGTAGTCCTGGACGAGTTGGTTTTCCCGGACCCCCTGGTTTTACCGGAGCCACGGGCTTCGTTGGGGCGATGGGTCCCCAAGGTGCCCTTGGGCCTCAGGGCGTCGTCGGATCCCGCGGCCAACCGGGTCCCCCAGGCTTCCAGGGCCCGCCCGGATTTGTCGGACCCCCTGGCGTCATCGGCGCCCCGGGATTCCCCGGAGCTCAAGGTTTTCCCGGTCCCGTCGGGTTTACTGGAAACACGGGACAGCCCGGCGCTCGGGGGGATACCGGAGCGACTGGTTTCGCAGGTTTTCCCGGACCTCAGGGCGCTACCGGTGGTACGGGGTTTTCGGGGATCCCCGGTCCGGCGGGGGTGCCGGGACTGCCGGGTACAGGGGGAGTGATGGGGTTCACAGGGGGTACGGGTGAGACTGGGCTGCGTGGCAGGACGGGTGCTGAGGGTGCTGTCGGTGTGGTCGGGATGGCGGGTGACACTGGTGCGACGGGTCAGCCCGGTTCTACCGGCAGTCGCGGGATCGACGGTGCTACGGGTGACCGTGGGTCGACGGGTGACACCGGTCTTACGGGTGCCACGGGACCCGTCGGGGTGCCTGGTGGACCCGGAGTGACTGGGTCCAGCGGTGGAACTGGGTCGTGGGGTGACACCGGTTGGGAAGGTCCGGATGGAGTGATTGGTGATACCGGAGTGACCGGAGACATTGGATACACGGGCCAGGCGGGTGCTACGGGAGCGCGTGGCAGTGTGGGTACGATGGGTACAGGCGGGGCGCAGGGATCACCGGGGGCTACTGGCCTCGCCGGACCTGCCACCGGAGTTCTGGCTGACTCCGACGGTCAGTTAACAGATTAACATGTACTGTCGTCGTTCTACGATTAGAAACAATTTAACACTTAACTTTACATAAGTCAGCGATTGATTATCGTTAGTTGTGGTTATTGTCATTAAAAACTAAATGCAAATTGTCTAAAATGCATGTATTTTCGTTTATGATTGTTGTCAGTTATTCAGATCACAGCACTGCTGTCTCAAATGCATCTGCTGTAATCATTTCTTGTTAGCAAAATATCTTTAACATAACATTTGTGTTTCAATCACAAGATTTTTGTGCAACACATTTTTTTTAAATTTTGTGACGTGGTTTTAGCGAAATATATCACAAAACAGTTGCAAAACATTTTCGAAAATGTCTTACATGCAAATGTACTTACGGCCTATTGTCATATGTTGTCCGGCTGACGCTTTCGACTGCTATTGGCACGTTATGAGAACTGTTGCTGTTAGTTTACTTAATTAAGATTAATATGTCAAGTTTGTGTTTGTTCTTCTACCATCGTATTAGGCGTATAGTGAATGAATATTATTAGCGGCGTTGTGTGTTTAAAAAAGTAGGCTCGGCACGAAATTGCATTTTTACGGACACTGCAAATATGCGATAAAATGTCGATAGACGTTTGCAATTTCCGACAGGGGAAATTATGAGAATGAGCGTTCAAAAATTAAATTTTGCCTTTACATTTCTTCAAAATGGGATTTTAGTCCCAAATTTTGCATTTCTGGACGATATTTACCGACAAGAAGAAGATTCTCCGACAATTTTCCAACAGGCAAAAATTTCAGGTGGGCTAATCGCCATTTTTTGCAGCCTGCCATCATGCCACTAAATATTTTTGTGATCGCTGTTACAGAAGTGGAGCGGCTATGCACGGCGTTAGCGTGTGATGAGTTCTGTGAGGTATCGATGACGCAAGCCGGTGTCTCGGTGCCGCAATGTATCTGTACCGTCGGCTATACACGGGTACCGGTCACCGGCTCACGACGATGTAACAGTAAGTTTAAGTCAATTGCTGTCTGTCTACAATATCGTTTATAAACGTTTTTAGCCGACCGTACTTAAGTCACGGTCGAGCTGTTGGTAGGAGTTGTCGTCCGTCCATCTGTCTGTCTGTCTGTCCGTCTGTCACGGATGTATTGTGGCTAAGCTTTAGGTCACAGGGAAAAACACGAGTAATTATCCATGTGTGTTAAACTCTGCCATGCAAAATTTCAGCCATTTAGTGCAAACTAAACATTTTCAAATTGAAGGTTGAATGGAGGAGGGCTATGAAATTTAATGGAAAACTGGCCATATTTCGAAAAGTGTGAGAGATAGTGCCTAGGTTACTATTAATCACTAATAGGAAGTGGCATACGCCTTTTCGGATGAAATGAAAATTGTCGACCTTGGATGATCTTGAAAGTCACTGACAACCAGTACGGTCGGCGATCCTAGCGACCGCTAAGCTTTTTGTTATCATTAACAGTGAACAGTGAGTGTGAAAGTGAAGGCAGCGAGTGAAGGCTATTAGCTAGCTGGCAGTGCACTCGAGTCAAACCCGACTACTTATTGTCGTGACTCAGACTCGGACACGAACCCTCTCTCTACCCAATGGATTCGTACTCGTAATAACTTTAAACCAAGTAGGCCTACAAAATCCGTATTTTTTACTCATTGGAGGGGAAATTATTGCATATTTTATCTGCGTTTTTGCGTTTGTGTGTGTCGTATCTGGACACACGCAGTCATGTAGTACTCGAATTCGGCAGTCGACTCGTGTGACCGTGTCAGACTTTTCGTGACTCGGACTCGAACTAAGAGGACTCGACTACACGACTGCATGATTGTGCGTGGTTGTGTTTCGACAGCGATCAATTCGTGCGACTTCAACAACGGCGGATGTGATCAGATATGCAGTAACGTCGCCGGCGTCTTCTCGTGCGCTTGTAATTCAGGATTCACTCTGGCGAAGAACGGCCGCACCTGCGTTCCTGTTTGTCAGTATTTTGCTTGTTCTTTTTTTTCGATACTGCGCGAATTTTCAGTATTTTCAGTAGAACGTTGAACTTGCGATCGCCAGGTCGTTGGTTCGACTCCCGGTCGCGTCGCTATCAAGTGGTTATAGTACTTAACTGGACAGCTGACTATCTGCGCGCAGGTGAATCATCTCGGTATATTATCAGCACCTAGCCAACTCATCCTTCTATCCCTTGGGGGTATGTAACGGCAAAGCGCGTTTACCTGTATCGGGTGACGAGTAACACTGTGTGATCCCATACGGCAGGCGACGCTCCGTAGCACTGAGATTGGTTTTGTCTGTTCGTGGACGGTGAGATCTGTTCTGTAATATTGTTGTTGTTGCAGCGCCGACGTCGGTGAGTATAAACTGTGACGACGGTCGGAACGGCGGCTGTGAGGAGGTCTGTGACAAAGGTCCTCCAGCCGGCTGTCGCTGTAGCTCGCCCGGACTCAGGCTTTCTGTCACCAATCGTCGCACTTGCGTCGGTGCGTTCTGTTGCAATCACTGTTTCAACACGATCCTTCTGTACATTATTATAGGCTAATGGGGTGTTTACATGATCCAGCAAACGTCCAGCTCCTTTATAACATATGGCAGCAAACGTCCAGCAATTCACGTGTTTTTTGGATACATTTGCTGGAGTTTTGCTGGACGTTTGCTGGATCGTGTAAACACCCTATAATTCACGCTGAAAATTAACTGCAAAACGTGGTTTTTGTTGGAATTTACAAAAAAACCTGCTATAGAATTGTGCATTTTGTAGCTTTTTGGAAAAATTTCAAGCATAACACAAAGCTGATGGTGGCAGGCATGGTTATAACTTGCGTTTTTAATTTATTTTAGGCCTTGTACATTTTATTCTTTGCGCTAATGGTTTAATGCCCGGTAGTCTAGTGCTAACTGGTAGTATAGTTTGGCTGCTGGACGTTGATTGCAATGATATTGTTGTTGCGTCAGACGTGGATGAATGTGCGACTAACACGGACACCTGCACTGACCGCCAGATCTGTATCAACGTCTACGGCGGCTACCGTTGCCTTGACGACGTCACATACACTTCCGGTTAGTCTGCGCTGTATTTAGAGGTGTGAACTCGAATTGCCCACACAATTCACCTCACCTCAACTCAACTTCTAGCAAACAACGCGTGGTCTGTGCACAGCAGCGTGACGTCACAATATGCTAATGACGTCATTGCATTGTCTCGACAGTTGAGTTGAGTTGAGTTGCGTCGTAGGTGTGAATTGGCCATTAGTCGTTGACTGTCATGGCCATAATTATTGCATTTCTGGGATCATCGTCATCAGGGCCGTGTTGAAGGTTCAAGGTCGTTCAAGGTCAAAATTGGCAGCACATGTGGAGTAAATTTAAACACAAGACATCCCGAAGCCACCGCTGTTGTAGTTGTATTTTTTATTGGTGGACTTGCTGTTCGATAACAGTAAAAATAATAATCCACGTTATTGACACAAAAAAATCTGAATCGTCTCCATAGCCTAACCGTTTTCTTTTTAGGCCGCGTCGAATTTGCCTACAGGTTTCATAAAAAATCTGTTTGTATTTCGTAAGTAATCCAGTAATGAACTAAAGCAGTTTTCTTTGTCGCTTGCTTTACTTCAGCGAGGGGAAATAAATATCGTGTATTGAGTGCAAGGCATCGATAAGTCGGTGATGTTAAACTTATCATGTTCGATTTACAGTTTGAGTGAGCGTTTTTTACACTGATTTTAGTTCTTGGTAATTTTTTAAAAAATTTTATGTAATCAGCTCTTGCAATATTGCGGTTAGTTATATCTCCAAGCTTGTAAAACTTGTCTGGTATAATATGATTGTTTGATTGATTGATTGTCCGATGAACGTTTGCTGGTATAGCGCGGTTAGGTCGTCTGGTCGGTGGCGAGGCACGGAGCTTGGCGGCGGTAGAGCGCGTCTCACAACTCGACCAGAGCGCCGACGACGTCTCACGAACTGCCACTCGTCTGTCCTACTCTGTCTACGCCATGCTCGGCTGGATCTCCCTGGTAACGGTTGCCATAGCCGCCGTTGCCGTGGTGACGCTGCGCCGGCGCCGGCGGCCCGAGGACGAGGAAACTGAGCGACGCGATTGGACGCGGTCTTTAGCTGATATCGGTAGCGTCGGCGCCGACGATGAAATGTCTTCTTGTGCCTCGTCGTCACAAGTGATTTCTGTCAGTGATTAGCGACGCCACGTTCTCAGTTATGTCAGTCTGTAAGTTAATAACCCTGCATGCGCACCGATTGCGGAATAGTGCATCGGCTGTGCGTGCAAGTGTCGGCGCCAGCAAGGCATGCAGGTATGAAGGAATGAGTTGATTTGTCAACCCACAGCGCCGGAGCATGCAGCTATTACAGTGTTGACAAGACATCATTCATTCATTCAACGAGGCAATAATCGTTTGCAACAGATGCCCTTTGAAAAGAAATATATTTAATACATAAGTTGCTTGTGTGATGTGAACACTAAACAGATCTCAGATATGCATCAAATTTGATCAAAACAGTCCGACATTTTTCATAAATTTCCACGAACGCTTTTTAAAACAAGAAATGCTTCTTGTGGCTAACAAAATTACCTTTGGGAGTGTATTCGGGTTCGACGAGACCCTTTTTCTTGACCTGTTTTAGGTTTTTGGACTTTTAGCTTCAAAAGCGGGAAACTGGCGCACTCCGTTGACTTTTTTTCCGACGCATTCTTACAACAGTGACAAGTGAATAGGTTACGAGCGTAGAGTAGAGTATGTCCGTGCTATTAATACGTGTTGTATAGTTATTATTACTGCTATCGATGTGTTGTCTTCATGTTTTGTGTGACGTTTATATTTATGCTTTATCACAGTTTTGTTTCTGTTTCAACTTAATTGAGAGTTTACATGTATAAGCGACGATTGAGCGTGTAGTCATTACCGGTATAGTTGATCGATTGCATACGAAGTGATTAGTTTACGATTGGTGCGCTAGAAACATCGACAATTCGCCAGCTGCTTTGTAGAGAGCATTCGCACGCAACTGAACGTCACATTAGTGAATAAAAGAAAGTTATAAATAAGCCAGTAATAATCTCCTAAAGCTCAAACTCCGCTTGCTTCGATTCGTCGTACTAGATTTGTTGTACAACATGCTGTACAACAAGTCCGCAACAAATCGTCGTAGTGGAGTTTGGGCTTTACTGCATACATGCCTATTCATTATAGGCCCGACCAGTATTTTGTGTCTTCCTCGGTAACTGTTCTGATAATGTACTGCTGCACAAATCAGCGTGATCAAAGGTACCTTGTTTTGCATCGCTCGCGAAATATCGTTCGTCGTCGTTCAGCCCGTATACGAAATTCTTGGTGACAGAGTGTGTCAGCAAGTTGTTTAGGCTACGCATAGTTGTCGGGCAAGAACTATAATGCATCAGAATCGTGTTGTGTAGAAAGAGTGTAGACGCAGATGTGGAGGAGCTGGAAGAGATTAAGCTATGTACATCCGGAGTCGGTGTATATAGAACTCCTCTGACGCCGTAACATAGGAACGTAGAAAAATAGCTATCGAGTCTCCACGGCAGGAGTACTTGCTGGTGATTCCGCTCCGATATTTTAGTCTCGGTGTTACGGTCAAAACGTGGTGCTTGCTTAACATATTTGTGTCGTCTGTCAGTCGACCGTAGCATAGGCTAGCCGTGTTAATTGTGGATAGCCTACTCGGATTATCCAGTCAGCCACCTCTATGTCTCAGGAACAATAACCACTGCCTGCTATATGTCATATCAGCAGTTTGTACGAGTGGACTCAGGGAGTGGTTGCTTTGTCATGTAAACGATTCTTTTTCGACGTGCATTGTTGCTGCAATTTTATCCCCCAGTTGTCTGTTGCGAAAGTAGCAAAAGAATTAAACCCTAAATTATTACAAACATTACGCGGGCGTAACGTTTTCTGCGCCGGAAACTTTAATCAGGCACACATTTTGACTATACGCGGCAGTTTGAGCTGCAGAGCGCATATGGATTATGTTCTCGTAAACTGTGATTCCTACATAGTGCTTGAACGTCGAAATAACAATTACTAGCAGCAGACAATACGACAGTATTTCACGCGTACTAACCTGCTGATTAACCTGTTCGCTATTGTTGTGTATATTTATACTTCTGTGCTGACACCGCGTTTTTTAAAATCGAACTTAGCAGATTTGCGATGTTAACACTGCTAAAATACTGGCAAATATTTCTTCTCTGTTTTGAGCGTTGACATAAGGACGTCAATCCGTCAACATTTTTATTGCTTGACGTGCAAGAAAAAGGGTATTGTTTATATAATGTATAAAAGCAGTGGCTTAGCCGGGAAAAATCAACATCGAGAAATGTCAGACAAGCAAGAAAAAAACGCTGAGATAGAAACGCTGGTGATACCAAGAAATGGATATTGGATTAAGGGGTTGAATATTTACTTCCTTAGGTAATTAGTTGGGTTGGAACTTGTTAGCATTCTTAGCTAAGACGATTTGTCTTGGGAAACGTAAACGTTTTAGCTACAGTTAGATGAACATTTCAAAATATTTCGGAATACTGCAGTATTTCGCGCACAGACTTAGGCCTATTATACTGTTTGAAAAGCGGCTTTATTTTCTCCATATTGAACGGCTGCGCCACATAAAAGTAGTTTATTTTTATTATTTTAAAACAGGGACGTTGACAATAATTGCGCAACTCTTTGTGAAACCGTGTTGGTTGTGTTAACTTTATACATTAATATCGACTTCCATTTCGACTCTCGTAAACTGATAATATATAGATTACGCACTAGTGTAATTTGACATGAAAATATATAATTTTGGATACTACATTCCGTCGGTGCCACCGGCCTTTTGTTTGAATTTGGTATCGTGTAATATATGTTGCGATAATAGTTCGTGTCAGCACCTAACAGCAATATGTGCCTAGTTTTTATACGATGTATGATACTCTGTTGTTTTGTAAGAACGTAAGTGTAACTGCCCGTCCATAATTCTGCGTTCAAAGTTTGTGAAATTTCGAGTGTGAGCGCACCACAAAATCTACCCCGTCATGCTTGCTCCCTCCTTGAATTTGTCAAGTTTTATTTATCTTTATCAACGACATTTCCAGTAATAACTGGTTGACTAGGCGGCACAAGAGCATGTACAAAATGGAATAATTTCAGCTGCTGTGCAACTTCTCAGATTGTAAGTGGTAAAACTAAGCAGAGAAGTAAACATTCAGTCGATCACCTGAAAGATTAAAACAGTCTTCAGTGTAAACCAAAAATCTGCGTAAATATTTCTATTTCAGCACAGCTAAAAACAGAGCAGCAATAATTCTGCTGTTTCACAAACTCGGTTTTTTTTCAAAAGTTTTCCACTTTTTCAGCAACGACAAATCACACAGTAACTAATAACAATGAACACGCAGCAACCAGCTAGGAACTTTCATATTTCTACGAAATGACACTCGACGTAAAAAATCAAAGACCTCATACATAAACTGTACACATAACACGTCATCACATGTATAACGTAGTACACAACCCGCCCATAGGTCAGTTTCTGCAATTTACTATCTGTTGTTAATAATAAGTATATTTATTAATACGCATTAGTAATACTGTTATTATGAAAGTGACGATTTTTATTATGCCGGCGAATATTTAAACAGTGGTATTTCCTTCTGTGCTGTATGCGACGCTACTGGTTGGACAAAAATCTGCAAAGGTTAGTTAACCTATGCTGGAAAAAGCAGAAATGCAGCACTATTTGGCACTTTTGTACTCTTTCTCGCCTCTAACCAACTGTGTCAAAGCATTGAAGGCTGGTTGAAAATGTCAATTAAAATTCCTTTTATTGTGTTAAAAGAAACAGGGAGCACATGTGTGATATACAGCTGGTTACTAAACAATTGAAGCATAACAACAGCAATAACTACAAACATCCAATTCATGAATAATAAATTAGTAAACTAAATTACAAAAACAATGTAGGGCCAACTGTTAAAAAACTAAAATGTACGGAAAAGCGCCCGTGGTCCGATGCAATGGAAATGTCCGTTCAAGATAAACAATATCATTAATTTCCAGTTAGGGTTAACAGGCCGATCTACCCTAAGCTGCTCCAGATTAGGCCCGGTCCACAAAAGATGTTGGGGCAAACGTTTGTCAGCCAGATGTCATTTTTGACACATAGCTAGTAATTTCAAACAACTGAATGAGACAGCAAATATTCTCTCTTGCCCATGACATAAAATGCAGAATTTAGTTAATCAAGCATGCAATCAGTTTTTGAAAAGGTTTCATAAAACATATTGTAAACCAGTCTATGTACAAACGGCTTTCATTACAGAGAACGACTACAACAACAATTCAGACTTTAATCTGAAACAATCTCAAACTCCTCTATCATACAAAATTTATCAAAACAGCCGACAGCAAACACAAATAACACAGGTCTTATGTCACTGATGCTGAAGGAATATAGGGGGAGAGGGGTTAAGTCTAAAACTTCCAAATATTAAATATTAACCGACTCCGAAAATTATTTCATTAAAATACACTAAACATCAGACCTAAACACGTCGTAAAATACACCCAGCTTTAAGTTACTTCGTACCTCATTTGCTCTAAGTTGACTAAATTTCACCAGGTAGTGTAGCAATGCATTTGGGGTGTGCTTGGATCTTAAACGATCATTCTAACTGCAAATTTACTGCATAGCAATTTCGAAAAAAACTAATGACAAAAAATTATGGGCTTACTTTTTATTGGGTCATTCTGTATAAACAAAAAATGCTGACTGGACCGTGTACCGTATAATGATAAATGTGACCGTTTATTGTTACAGTTTTATTACTATACTTTTACAACTAACTATACATTCTTATTACACTCGGTGGTACTTTGCTATGAGAAGGAAATGACATGAAAGTGAAAGATACTATCAAGAAAATACCACTGCAAACGTCACTAAAAACTGCTATCACATCACATAGGTCACGTCACTATATACACCACTTCAGCTAGTGTAGGCCTGACACAGCGTGCCCACATGCAAAATGAGATTTTTTTTCGGAAGGACGGTGAGATCTGGCTGGACATGTATGCCTTTACTGACCACACAAATATCATATCGGTTGCAGCAAAAACCAAAGTTCCAAGCCGCAGATGATTGATACTACTATTACTACTACTACACTGTGTTCAGAAAAAAACACCCACTGATGTTTTCTTTTATATCTCCGTAGAAATTGCTTAGATTTTCACACAATTTTCAGGGAGTATTTAGGAGGAAAGAAGTATTCCACCGATTTAAAAGTTAAGCATTCTTTGCTACTGGTGACGTCATGCTGACGTCATATATTCGTGTTTGCAAATTTTGGGTTTTACCATTGAAGACAGACATATGATGAAATGTTAAAACACATGAATTGATCATGGTGTTGACTGAACCCAAAAATATGCTAATCCGTCATGCAATGTTCCATTGTGAACTGTTTTAGTGGTTTATCTTTTTTGGCTGAGTGCAAGATCCTCAAGTTTGTTGATGTTGGCAGGCGTATGCACACTGCGTCAGTGCATGGATGGCCACTTGCCCGCTACCTATCAAACAGCTTGATACTGCCGGGCATGTAATTTTTTTTTAAATTTCAGTTTATCAATATCCATTTGTTTCTCCATTGTCCAGAAACATCTTGTACAAACTTGTGGCTCCATAACCCAGGCTGACTTGCAAACATTTTATCAAATGTCTGTCTTCAACTGTAAAACCCTTAATTTACAACCACAGAAATATAACATCAGCATAACATCACCAGCAGCAAAGAATATTTAACTTTTCCACCGGCGGAATACTCGTCTCCTCCTAAACATTTCCTGAAAATTTTGTCGAAATCTAAACATTTTCCACAGAGATATAAACAAAAACATGATCGGGTGTTTTTTTCTGAACACAGTGTACTACTATGTACTACATGTATAATGACCAATTAATATGGATTTACTCCAGGTTAGACGTGGTGCGTCGTAATAAAATTTTTGTTCGTGGAAGCCGATTCTGCCACCACGTGTGGGGATACATTTAAGCTGTGAGGTTGCGAATTAGCTTGAGAGGTATGGGATAAAATCACGAGCAATGCTAACCTTTAAAATGCCTTTCTGTATGTGCTCACTCCAATGCCACCTGCCCGACTGCCACGAAGCAAATACATGCGAGCGGGCCAAGATAACGAAGCCACTCAGGCCAGGTTCGAGTTGACCTTAATGGCTTGATAAAATACTAAGACTGTATGCCCGCAAACAGTCACCCATCTCAATACTAACCTGGCTTAGTGTATAGTAACTTAGTTCATGTGACTAACAATGTTAATTCTAGACCAAGCTGTTAACCACAAAAATAGAAAAAAATAAGAAAAAAAAACAAATCATCATAACTGGCATTATTCACTACTTTTGGTCCATGTTTCACTCACTGGCTGTATGAGGAATGTTCGGTAAGGCTTTATCGGCTGCAGATAACAACAAAATAAACAAAAATCAATCAGCACCACTGAACAAATTATGCAAATATAACGGCTAAACTGATGAAAATACTTGACAACTGGCAACAAAAATATAAAGAAGGGCAAAAAAAAAGATGAAGTACATCAAGCAGACAGCAAAAGCCACAAGAAATGGCACAGGACAGAAACTCTTGTTATCAAAATGATTCATAAGTCGAAAAATTGTATGCCATCGGATTTGGGTCATAACATCATTAAATGATGACAGTTTTCATAATCCTTTTATTATTAATCTCAACGGGAAATGTGAAACAAAATCGTAACTGAATATCCAAAATTGGTCCAACCCGAAGCACAAACTGTAATTTTTCAAACTAAAACTACAATACTGTAGCAGCCAAGCTGCCATGAAAGACAACAGAAATCAAATAAAAAACAGCTAGCATAAACCGAACAAACACATAGTGCACTAGGTTTAGCATGGGCACTATGATGCTACACTCTAAACTAGTTCTCCCATGACAGAAGAATAACTACTAGTGACAGTATGCAAAACAGCAAACCCATGAATAGTTCAATAATGCAGTACTGCATAACCCTAAACATAGCAAGTATTTACAAACTGCAGCAATTTCCAATAATTATTATTCCAAAGTAATGCGAAAAGTAATTTGAATCACCAACAACACCAATGCTAAATCACCCCCAAAAATAACAGTTGACAACTCACTTATATTCTGTTGTCCTTAAATCTTTTGAGGCTGGCTTTTGTCAACACAAATGGCGGACAACGACAAAAGTCAACAGTGGTAAGTAGAACGACAGTAGCTGGTGAACGTCCCAATGCAAATTCACAATGTTAACCTGAAAAGTACTCCATCTTGAAGGCCTATGAAAAAAATTTATTCCACCTCAAAAAGAGTTGAAAAGATTGAAGATGTGCATAGACCTTCACGTGAACCCATCTCAAAGTTATGGAACATTACCTGCCTTAAGGTATCACAAAGGGTTATCAGACACCTGCACATGTAAATGTGCCCAAGTCAAGCAGGCCGGTACTCGATTTACCTACCCCGGTGGGACGGAAGGCTGAATTGAGATGGTTGGTTGATTAAAATCCAAGATGGTTTACCTCTGTGCAGACAGTCACCAGGGCCAGCACAGAGCAACTTAGTTGATCGAGACCAACACATTAAACATAGTTACAGCCAACGTCATTGCAGTTTCAGAGTAATTACTTGAAGTATATTTGCTCAAGACTAATTACAGTGTATTGTAGCGTTAAAAAATGTGTAATAAATCACAACAAACAACAACAACAATAAGAAACGTCACAAAAATTCTGTACGAGGGCCAGTCTTGTACAAGAAAACATAGCAGACCAAACCCATTTGTGAGACAAGTACAGTGTGTTATCTTTTCCATATGCTGGATTACATTACAATACAATTAGAAGAGAAAAATGCTTATGGCACTGCAGTCACTTTACCGAAGAGACAGCAACAAGTAAACAGCAGGGCCTGGTGATTGGTTGATTAGGAATCCACCTCTGCTGCAAGTGGTTTAAATCGCTTGTTCTGACTGGTTGAATCAAACTCCGCCTCCACTGCGAGTGATTGGAATTGCCTGTTCGGTTTCTTCGCTGAGTTCAGCCGCCTTTGCAAACCGGCTTGCACTCACGGCACCCGTCTTCAATGCACTCATCAGCTGGACAATGATCAGATTGAAACATTAGTCAAATGCATTGGATTATTCAATCCACAAAGATTTTGAAAAATGGTTAAACCTGAAACATCTCTGGTCTTTCAGAGCACTCATTAGCTTGTCAACAACAGCAGTTTGTAACACAAGCAAGGCTAAAAGGCTTGCTTGTATGTCAAACACACCATAAAAAATTAAGAAATTTTTTGCAGCCATCTCATGCCGTTCCCATTGCCCAACAAATAAAGCATTTAAGAAAAGGTTCTATGATAAAAATATATATGATAAGAAATATTAAAAACTACAGCTGGCCTACTAACAAATTAACAGATGTGTGAACAGTTGTGTGAACAGGTGAAGAAATTATGAGCCATTCTAAAAAACAATGCGGTGAAAAATTTTAGTGAACTGCCAAAAAATTATTTCACTGCAGGCCATGCATGTTTAAGAAATTAACTGCCAAACAGACAGAACAGCAGCAGGAACACTGTTACCTGTAGAAATTCGCCGAGATCGACTTGTGCATTTTTATTGAGATCCACTTCACTTAGAATCTCATGCAGCTGATCTTCAGAGACGATCTCACCAGATTTCTGCAGCAAAACAGTATTTACACAAATCCTATCAGAAGGCTAATGTCCCAAAGAGATAAAGAGTTCCAAACAAATTCACACCATCAATACAGTTTCATCAATCATTTTTAGCCGACTGTACTTAAGTAACGGTCGAGCTCTTGTCATGAGTTGTCATCCATCTGTCTGTCTGTCTGTCTGTCCGTCATGGATGTACTGTGGCTAAACAGTGCAAGATAGGGCCGAGGTTATTATTAATCACTAATAAAAAGTGGCATACACCCTGTCAGATTAGATGAAAATCACTGGCCTTGGATGACTTTGAAGGTCAGTACTGCACCGTGAACTGTATAGGCTGTGGCATGTCTTCCCGAGCAAGGTGTTTTTATTGTGAGAAATATTTGCAAAAACTGCATCTGATATTCTCCTTGTTCATTTATTCTTTAGCTATTTATATCAGCTGGCAAGATGACCACGTGCATGGAACTGTAGTTATTTATATTGCCTAACAAAATGACCATGTGCAATGTCTATTACACTGGCTTTCATTGTAGCTTTTGAGACAGCGTTAACTCAGTGTGCATGAAACTGTGTCACCTCTGACAAATCACTTTCTCTCCGTGACTAAAGTCGGACGCTGGGCTTCGAGCGTAGGCAGTACGGTCGGCTTTTCCTAGTAATAGCTGGGCTTCTTGTCTGACATCATACAGATTCAACACATTTTCGTGCTTTGTTTGTCACATTTTCAGCCATAATCATCACCACCATCAAAGACTTATCCCGATATATACCTGTAAAACAGCCATAAATGTAACTTTCTTCCACTGCCAGAGGTAAAAACTAAATAGTCACCAAGGTTCAAAACAAGTAAGTGAGTAGCAAGCCATTCACTGGCATTCAGTGCCATAAACGGTTAAAAGAATTTAATTTATGCATTAATAAAAAATGAAAAACAACCCATAAGATCAAGGATATTAAGCTAATATAATAACATCAAGGTTCAGCATACCACACAGCAACCAGCCAAACAGGTTGGTGTTCGATTTACCTAGCCCGAGGGGATGAATGACTAAGTTGACTTTGATGTTGGTTATATATCAAGATGGTCCACCTGCCCATAAACAGTCATCTATGTGACCCAGCAAAGTACTAATCACTTGATAGCAAGCAACCCGACTGCAGATTCACACAAGCTAACCAATTCTGGCATCTATTCACATACATGCCAACATTTGAAGACCAAAAAAGAGGAATCACCAATGATGGAGGCCCGAAGGGTCGACAATGGAGAAAACATTGCATAAAAAAACCTAAAATGTGATCACTAGGTGTGATGGAGGCCTAAAGGGATGATAAGTTATAATCCAGCTAGTGGATGGATCTAGGGGAGCGCTGTAAGCTGCCCGAGTGGGGTCCGTCCGGTGTGACGCCCCAGCCAATTTTCATTGTGGTGCATTTTGAGCTTCACAGAAGGCCTCTGGTAAGCATGATTTTGAAGATTTCTGTACGAAAACAATAGCAGTTTCTCTGTAGAATAGGGCCCTACAAAAACCATGCAAAATGCATGATAACAGTCTATTTGCGACTGCCTTATGAACGGGTACTGAACATTGTAATTGCTTTTGTGCTTTTGCATCACATGTTGTTTTTTTCGCCAATTTGTCACTTTTATTACTCATTTTGATGCAAATCATACCATCAAGACGCACTCTATTTATGTATTCTAATATGGCGCCGCAGCGCAGTCACAACAACTCACAAGCGACATTGTGGGCTGTTACACTGGCCGTTACTTTTCCCCCCTCCGTAAATCAGCCTGCTACTCACGACGCCGCCAGGTCATGAATATTCAGTGCGCTTCAGTGTCCAGGCATGACTCTACGACCAAGGCCCAGGAAAACCAGCACCATAGCAGTGTGGCTGTTACTTTTTCCCCCTGCATAACATGGTCTACTGAGTGACGTGCATTGCATAAGCTCGTCAGTATTCAGTGTGCTGAGTTCGTGACGTTCTATTGCGGACATTCAGGAATGTAAGGCAAAAAGCGGAGAAATGAAATTACGATCGGAATAGCAGAATTTGAAATAAAAAGAGAAAAATTCCACCAAATTCGGAATGGTTGGCATTTGGTTTTAGCCCTATTAGCAGCAGAGAGTCAAACCAACAACCTTTGAATCACATGTCAAACGTCCTAACTGCTACACCACCAAACGACCTACCATGAAGTAACTGCGGAGGTCGGTAATGGTAATGAATCCCTTGCTGTCAGTGTCAAGGGCGCGGAATCTCTTCATGTATGTGTTAATTTCATCTTTTGTGAAGTTGATTGGAACACTCTTGCGGTCGTCCTTCAAGTTCAGGCCCATCTCAAGGCAGAGGAAGCGCCTCGCCCGGGCATACTCTTCCTGCTCTCGCTGCTTTGTCCAGCCGAGCTCACGAGACATCAGCTCGATCACTCGCGGTAAAGACTCTTCGGCCGCTCGCACATTGAGAAATGCTAATCTTGTCCGTCTTGCAAGTACGTCGACAGCAGTTAAAGCATACTCACGAACTGCGTAGATCACCTAGAATAACAGTCACTATAACATCAGCTGCACATTGGACAATAGTCTAGCTTATCCTAATAGAAAATAAAGCACCATTACCATTATCGTCATTTATCAGCAATCACCACCACAATATACCATTAACAATTAAGACTTTAATCCAAATGCTCAGCCACAAGTGAGTGACTGACCAAACTTTTAAGTCCCGATGGACATAAGTTATTTCAAACAGTCAATTACATTGGCACAGGCAACTGAAGTCAAAATGCAAGAGAAAGTGTACGTAAATAACAAAATGATAGCCAAAAAAATGTAAATCGCCCTCGGTAAGAAAAGGATACAAAATGCGTCCAAAAGCCAGAACTAAACCATCTTAACCAAACACTGCACATATGTAACTGGATGTGACTGCATCAAGTTGTCAACAAACACCACAGAACATAGACAGTGACTACAATGATGACAGGAAATGCAGTTGAAAAAATATATTTACGCATACAGAAAACTGCATGGAGACAAATCTATGTATCGTACCGGGTTACTGGTTAAAGTGCAAACCTCAGCTTCGATGTATGGATAGTCCTCGTGCAGTCGTCGACCAACGACCGGCCAACGTTTACCAGTCAGCTGAGCGAGCCGGGCCACTTTGACAGCACGATCACCATACGTGTTGGACAGATGCTGAGCCACCTACAATAAACACCACGACACATTTCTTGATAATGGGCAAGGGGGGTGCAAAATATTGTACCTACAGTGGACTATGGCAAAACGTCCAAACTACACACTACAAAGTTCTTCACATTGTTGCTTGAATTTTTATTTCATTACACAATAAAATATAGCAAATAAATGTGGGTGTTATTTATGAGCAAACTTTACATGAACATTAAAAACACTGGAAAAATAGTCTGAAAAATGCACTGCGTAAAACGTTTTCGCAATTTTCTTGAAATGTCATAGACAACAGGAAAGCCATATTGCCATTCTACCCTTGATATGATGTTTACCAGAACAGATCCACAAATGGTCGATAGGTTACAAAACATCAGATACAACAGTTAGTCAAGCTAGTACCATTCCCTATTGTTGAATAAAACATACAGCATTGTCGACGCCAAAGTCCTGTATAAGTCGAATAAAAAGTGTCGGAGACCAATCATGTGCTCCGTCCAGCAGCAGGCCAGTAGTCTGGCAGGGAAACTTTGGTGACAGCGCACAGACTTCAATGCATTTGTCAACTGTTTCCTCCGCCATGTGCCGATATGTCGTCCACTTACCACCTGTCCAGTCACGCAATGCTCCATCTTACTAAGTTACTATAATGCGCAGAAAGTTGGTCATCTGTCATACTGCTCTGGTGGCTTCTGTATTGCATGGCCGCAGACCCCAACACCAGCGTTCGAGTCCTTGGGCCTTCGGTACATGCGCTCCCCCTTGCCCTCTACTTCCCCCATGGGTAGCCTGAAGGGAAGGGGGATTCAGTTGCCAGGTAACAAAATACCTGCCCATAGAGTGGGAACTTTTCTAGTAAGTGTAATGGACAGATATGATATGTACAGATGTTCTGAATACCCAACTAATATCCACATTTTGACAAATACTGGCTCTAATGTGAAAAATATGTATTTCTATAAAATGTGAATAGATGACTAACTACAACAACAACATCACAATAATGACAATAACATTCTGAAGTACTGCTATCATGGTAAAAGTTCACTTTGTTCATTTAGGGCGCATTGCACCAACGTCGTTCAACTTTGAACCCGGTTCAAATCTGAATTTGAATCTAGTTCAGCCATAAATTGCGTTGCACCAAAGCGGTTCAAGCATTGATCTCTGTAAAATTTTGAACTGCCATCTGACCACCGATCAAATGTTGATCTCGGTTACGCATGTGCACTAGGCAATAAATATTTTCTGTGATAATATTGCTGCAAAAATTTTCCGATTCGAATGTTATCCTGTCCGAAAAACTTCCTCGTATCGAATTATAAGACTTTTAATGCAATTATACTGATGATCTGGATATGTCAGATTTCTACTATATTCATTTTATGTTCTCTTTGTGTTCGATAAATTAACAAATAGATGAATACATCGCATTTTTTGGCGGCGATGTTTCGCTGCTACAGTAAACATACGATCAAACCCTTACCACAGCAACAAAAACTCATTCGTATCGATTTATAAGACGTTAAATTCAATTATACTTGTGATCAAAATGTTACATTTGTGCTATATCTGTTTTCTGTGGTCTTTTTGTGGGATAAATTAATAAATGCATAAATGAAAGGCATTCTAGAGTGCCGATGCGCCGTTGCTAAGCCGTACCTACGGTAAACATATTATCTTGACAACGGACGTAGAATAATTAACAAATATCTACTGGAACACAAAATGCATACTTCAGAACTTTATCAATGCAACTGTTGATGTGAAAATCATGTAGTAACTTCATGGAAACTTAAAATTCGAACAAATTATGGCCAATCTGTACTGGACTGTTTCGTAAGCATTGCGTGTGACTGTGACGTCATTGTAGTTGACCCGTAGGCCGAGCGTGGTTGACCAATCAGCGTCGTCCACGGTATAACCACGCCGTTCAACTGAATGGGATCAGCTGATCCGACTTCAACTTGATGCAATGTAATTCAGCGTGATCTTGGTTCAACTTTTGATCTAGGTTCAGCTGAACCGAGCTCATGAACGACGTTGGTGCAACGCGCCCTTAATGAAGATAAGACAGCGCAATTTGACGATAGATGTCAGATCAACCTCCGAAAACCTGACAAACCATCCGTCAATCTATGCAAATGCAAATCAGTTTTAACTGTCACTAAAATGAAAATGCTCAAGCATAACAAACTTCATTTTCAAAATATAAAAATGCTAAAATTGTTCTCTGTGAATGAAATAATGTACTGAACAAATGCATTACGATCGAAAACAAAGACAAACCAGCAATTGTAATTAGATTTGACGTGCTGACTTCAATGATATGATTGCGTGCAATTGACTGCGTGTTGCGAGCATTTGGATTCAGCACGAGCGGACGAATGCCACTCCATGCTGATAGCACATCACCACGACGAACTGCACACCATCATCTCACTCACATCACTATATATTATTTATTATTTTTTCAATTCTCTAGAGCAAAGAAATCAAGCAAAAAGTTGCACAGTAGAAGTCTAATAGCCACTGATAATTCAGGTAGTTCAGGTTGTCAGTAAAAGTCTTGTGTAATAGATTTGTAGCGCTGAATAAAAAGATATTAAGAAAAAAGCAGACGTTTACGATCATCACCGAAAGTAAATTTTCCAACTGAGCTCGGCTTGTCAGCCAAATAAGTGTGCTCCTGCATTATTATAATTAATCCTAATATTATCTTTTGCACAGTATTGACAGTAGGAATCACAAAAGTTATAAAAAATAACAGTAACAACTGCCATAGCCAACTGTATTAGCCTGCATATACACCTAAGTACATTAACTGCATTAACTACACATTTCACATCCCAGCGCTGGTAGAAAACTGAGTTGGCCTGAGCACACAATAGGCTAAACAGCCTGCTCTGAGTTTAACACAACCCAAAACTGTTAACTTTGATACAGCTTAAATAACACAAATACAATTACAGCCGGAATCTGACGACAACCTTCAGAAGCACTTTCAGGAAGCATTATAATGGTCACATATACACATATTGCATGAAATAAAAATAGTAAAATAAATAACTAAATATATTTATAGTGTCACAATGCTTAAGTTTCAGAGCCGCTAACAGTCACACATTGTAAAAAACATCACCAAACACTCATGACATTCTGATAAATAGGGCCCACAGTTTTCCGCGGAAAATTTTGCCACCAAGTACCGTGGGCCTGTTTGCAAAATTCCGTGGCTCACCGCAGCAAAATTGTACAAATTCCGTGGCTTACCGCAGCCTTCCGTTTGTGTGTAAACTTAGCTTTATTTTGTTTAAAAAACTTTAGTTTTTGGATGCTGGCATGGCGCTCAGTTATGCCAGCAAAATACAAAAAAAATTATGATTTTTTTTCTTTTCAAAAGTGCAATTTGTCAATTAGTCGCATTGCGTTTATTTACAATTGTGCCATATACAATGGTAATTATTAATAAGCACGCAGTTTTAGGCAGTTTTCTCCGTGATATAGTTAGTCTAATTACGTTATCAAACCAATGATTGTACTAATCATCGGTCATTTCTTAACTACTGCAAAATTCCGCAGCAATATCAAAATTTGACGGAAAAGGGCAAATTCCGCAGCTCGGCTCGAAATTCCGCGGCCCACGAAAAACTGTGGGCCCTACTGATAAACTAATTTCAAAGCACACATGCTGACACAATTCATTCAGCCTTCTGGGCCTTGAACCCAGGCCAGACTGACAACTGTTAAGGTCTAAGCCAAAGTAAACTCTGTGTTAGAAATCTGAGCTCAAGCTAGTGAAACTACCGTTGATGTCTGGACTGAGGTAGTTGCCGATTTCTTTAAGAATGAACTGGATCTCTGCCTCAGATGGCATAGGGTTGTCAGTCACGTCACATGGGTGATCCGTTGTGCCTACAGTATCAACAATTATACCAATTCAAATGGTGGTGACTGATAATAGTAAAAAATCACACTTCTTTATCTGATCGATCAAACATGCAACTTACAAAAAGTGAGTGAGTAAGTGAGTAGGGTTTAACGTCCCACCTGACACAGTATAGGTCATTTCAGGGATGGCCTTTCCAGGCCGAATGCTCACAAACACGTAATAATGGAACAGTAAGTTTAACCTTTACAGAAACACAAAACACAAAAAAACAAGCAAAACCTAAAATTGTAAGAACTCCATTATACTTGTGCATATGTAATTAACATAATGGTAGTTCTAATAATCTTCCCTGTTATCCTCCAGACAAATACCAATGTGATAATGCTGTCTATTGGAGGACAGGGGTGACCACTACAAAAAGTCACATAACAATAATCTGAAAGTTGAATAAGAGAATATTCCAACATTGCGATCTTGATAAAAAAATTATTAACACTACACTGACAGTCAATATTTGCACAACACGAGCTTCCACATTTGAAAGTGTCATCAAAAATTTACCCCAAAATGCTATTTTTGTCACTGAAAATAAAAATGCAAAGTGATTAACTTACGATCCACCAAACTATAAGCAAAAACTAAACAGAATTTGTAAGCTAGTCCTGTAGAGGTAGTAAAACAAATACTTTTCAAACAAGTGAAAATCGAATGAAAATGAAACAGCCTACTTCCAAACCAGAACAAAAATTATAACAATGTCTGAACTAAAATAACAATGGTACCAACCTGCCATTGTAGATTTTTCCCACGGCAAGAAAAAGATCACTCTGCCATCAGACGTAGATGGATCAAGTAATCCCATGTTTGACGGACTGAAAAACATACAGACAAATGAACTCACTAAGCAACTGGGCATCTGTATTTGGCAGTTTACTAAAAATAAGAAAAAAGGCAGAATGGCCTATTAAATTTGGCCATTCTGTAATAACAAATACAACATCTTGGTCATGGTACAAATAAACAAGCAAAATAAAGACATAAATGCAGACTACAATAAAGATATTTACTGAAATAACCACCAGTTATTATTACAAGGGCACAACTCAATAAGTACAACATAATGTCAGTGTCTCAGGCACTACTCTGAGAAAAATGTACAGCAATGACCACATAGATTAGAAATCGAGACCTCAAGAACTTCTTAGAAACGTAAACTAGTGTACAAAATCACATCCATAACGAAAGCTTTGCTGAGCAAAAGCTGATATGAATTACAATATACAAATACAGCATACAATAATGAGATTATAAGATAATAATTCTGAGTTTATAAATAAAGAAATGCCAGTACTACCTGTAGTAGTCAGGTAGAACAATGTGGACGCCGGAGCTAGGCTGGCAGATCTTGCTGCTTTTGGCATCGTCCAGTTTGCGGATGAAGTCTGTATATGGACCAGTCGCATTTACAACGCACTTAGCTTTGATGTTGAACTCACTACCTGCAAATAAGTAAGCAAGTAATTTATATAGTATGTCAACGGTATATACCTCAAATGTGCACGATGTGCCAATAGAAGAAAAAGTAAGAGGTGTCTGAGCTGGCATCTAAAAGTCAAACAGAGGGGAAAACCATTCCAATCAGATGCACTGGACAACAAATTACTATGCAAGATGTATAGTTATTTCTGACAATATAGAAAAGCATAGCACATCTGGCCTGCAACCGCCCACAGCGAGTATGGCTTATAATTCAATTTCTGAGAGACTGAGCCTCACAGTGAGTAACTCCACAAATAATGGCTAAAAGGCAAAGAGCATGTATGTTAGGTCATAGGTATATGCATTTTCTAAATTATTTTACAAATGTTTGCTTTACTAAAAGTGTAGACCCAAATCACTAAAGAAATGCTTACGTTAAAACATCTCCAAGACTATTTTGGTCATCATCAGTGGAACTGGCAGTGCTTGTTCAGCAAACTTTTAAGCACAAAAAATGACCAAAACACCACAAAGTTCCTGCAGAAAACGTTTTAAGATATTAACATTTGCAAACTACACGGTGTTTCATAAAAAAGGCACCCTCTAAAGTGTCATTCATAATTCACTCAAATGATGATCAATTTACATGAAATTTTCAACAGTTGTAGCTGCAGAAATACTAATTCAAAATAATTCAACAATATGAGGCTGCTATTTAAATACTCTTTGCTAGTCGTGATGTACTGCTAACGTCATAATGCGAGTTATAGCAAAGACTACTACACTAAGATAAGCACAGATATCACAAAGTATGAGTAACCAGTATGAACAGACCAGTCAAGCGGTCCTTGACCTTGGCACCCGACAGAACAACTTTGCCATCGGTTGATGTGTCTTTGTTAAGCTCCAGCACCTCGGTGTGGTTAGCGATGGTAGCACCAAGTCGCACCGCAGTCAGCGCAATAGCAATGCACATACGAGCGTCGTCGTGCTGGCCTGCCACAACAGGTATGCACCAGTAGTGAAATTATGCACAGAAAATCTGCAAATTATGTCATCGTCGTAGTTGTTGCCATATAGAGCATGTCTGGCAATGCCAATATGGTAGGGTAATGCCCTGAAGAGATGGGAATTCCCAGTAGTTGAGTACGGGATTTCCATCTCTCCCTCCCTAAATTATGCGCAATGCTTCTAAGTTACATTATACATGCAATGCTTGCAAATTATGCAAAACTATGCAAGCTTTTTTTCACTTTTATTACTGGTACTTTTTAATGCTCAAAAGCAGAAAAAAATTGCAAATTATGCACAAATACTACGGATGTGCATAACTGAACGATTCCATAATCTCTACACTAGAGTAAAGCATGCGCAATTTTCAATATGTCATCACAGCTGAATGGCAGTTTAAACCGTATTAATGGCAACAACTTGTTCGTAAAAGAAAAAGCCAACAGTCGACCCCCTACAAAGGGACAAGAAAATAATTCAGCACAGTTGATTATGTCCGTGTAGCATGTTCAACCTCAGAGCGACATTTTTTTGCAATTTTTAGCAAGCCCTAACCCCATCCCCCGAAAACCGTCAACTTCTGGCGAATAACAGCCAGATTTTTAAAAAGATTTCTACCAATAAAAAGTGTGATAATAAATATGCGACATATGAATGATTTTAGCACAAAACACAGATGAAATTACTAACCGTCATAGTAGACAAGTGCTCCAACGAGTTTGTCTTTCTTCAGCATTGGAAACAGCTCGAGAGCTTTGGATTTGGACAGAACATAGCTTGGCTTCAGCAGTTGTCGGCCAGAAACGAAGTCGTAGCACTTGATGCCGATGTAAAAGTATGGTAACTGCCACCATCTACCACCATGTGAGCAGCAGAAACATGTAGGCTGCGAGTCAAAAATAAACCTTTTGAAACCTACATTACCATCAAGACAAGGGCTCGCAAGATCAAGACTGCAACTGCAACTCAATGGCTCAAAGCGAAAATCAAGTTTTTCTCAGTAACAGTCAAAACTGAAAATCTCAAAACCAAGACCAAAACAATGACCATATCTCAAAGATTTTTTAGCTTCTGTTTGATTCAATAATAAATACACTATAACAACAGTGACAGCATAGTAAACATTGTCTATAAAATAATAATACAATAATATAACACAATACAATATTTTTCATTACAGTTATTATTATTATTAGTGAGATGGCTACAAAGGTTTAGACAAAACAAACAACTGCCAAACTGGACAATATTGTGCAGTAAAATGCAGTAAATACTCTAGAATATAATCCAAGTAAGGCCATATATTAATGTCTTACAAGTTACAAAGTAAGCACTTTACAATAAACTAAATAACCAATTTATAAATTAAATAAACTGATACAAACTTACTTATAATGAAATTTCCTGACTAAAAATTATCTGCCAGATTCAGTTTACCAAATGACACAAGATTGAACTTGAACAGAATGAACCAAATTACCTGTAGACAGGTAGCATGATTGGCAGTGGGTGTGCAAGATGGGGTGCAATCTGGCAAAGGTTTCCCCGCTCTGCAAGGGCTTCTTTCACCATCCGGTACTGTTCAACATCAAGGCCCATGATTGCCTTCTGCAGATAGCGTACTCCACCGTGGATTAGCTTAGTACTACGACTGCTTGTACCTGACGAGAAGTCAAACTTCTCAACCATTGCCACCTTTAAACCTACAACGTTCAAATAGCAAAAGTAAAACTAGTCTCATACTTAAAACGGTTTTATTGTATGCATACCTCTTCAAAAAGTCTCCATGAAAAGCTAGGGACATATATCAGAGCTACAGAGGGTCATGCACCATATGAGATCACTCAATGTGACCTCCCACCCAACACAGGCAAATGGGCTCTGCTTAACCACCACAGCTAGACAGGTTTGTACTTATTTATCTATCCTGGAGGGATGAAAAACTGAGTTGACCTTAATACAGACATTTGGGCCAGAGGCTAGAGCTGATTCTGATCTCTTGGCAGTCAGCAATTTATAGAAATTGCAAGCTATTTTCCACCATCTCTAGCAAAAATTTACTTTTTCAGCTAAAATAGAATAAGATTGCCAAAAAATTTCTATCACTGCTTTAATACTACAATGATGGAAACAGGTGACAGAAAGGTCTTGCTTGAACAATTTGCAAAAGTCCTATTTCAGAAAACCTGGCCTTATCCATAGCCATTTCTATTTGTAACATTATAACATAACCTGGTACAGTGAACAGTAGCAGCAGCAGCAATTATGTCTTCAAATGTGACTGCCTGTATATCTCTGTAAAAAACTACTCAAAAATTAACAACAAATTTGAAAGTTGTTTTGGAGAAGTAGGTGTGATCCAAGTTACAACAGATTTAGGCCTTATCCTTAGGGACAGTTTTCACATTTACCTGGCTTGAACTAACAATTATGTTGTATAAAAACATTATATGGTCAGCTACTGTGCATATTTCATAGGTCACAGGTCAACATAATAAAGTTCACAAAAAAATTTTGTTGGTGATACACACCGCAAACCAGATCCAAAATCAAAAGCTGAGAACAGAAAGTCTCTGCAAATGTCTGTACTATTCGAGCAGTTCTAGTATTACTGCTGTTGTTGTCAGAGTATTTATCAGAACTCGTGATACCTCGACTGGCAGCATCCAATGCCACCCCACAACCCGTTGCACCGCCACCTATCACCAGAATGTCAAAATGTTTCTCTTGCAGTGCTTGAAGTTGTGTGGCACGTGTCGGCAATGGTGTCGCAGCTAGCCTGTGCTGTGCATCTGATGCCATCACTGAGCCGGCCGGCACCTTTCATTCAAACATAGAAGAACAATACAATACACTTTACAAGTTTACAGTATGGACAGTGATAGACTTGCACAGGCACAGAAAGTTTCTAATGCAGTGTAGCGTCACAGTTGACAGCATGCACTAAAAATTGGGCACAGCATGAGAACATCATGCGAATTTGTCAGAATTACACACGCAAAATTTAGCACAGATTCAATGCTTTTACATATAGGGTGTAGGGTGACACAATAGGTCATGAACAATTTTGAATGGCAAATTAACTATGCTGATAGTATCGAATAATTATTCAGCTGCTATTAGCGTTTAGAGAAATTTCATACAACAATGTGTGCAAAATATCACAACCGTCCGTTGCTTGCTTGATTTATACGAGCCAACATAATGACGTCACCCAAAAGAAGTGACGTCATACAGACAAGCACTGACTTAAAAAATGTTTTAGCAGGATGGCGTTCATGTGCATTCACCAACAGCTCTACAATCACCTTGCTGGATGCAAATATTAAAGACTACATTCCACTGGAGAACTGGCGGCCTAATTCAACGTTTAGAGCATCATGGCAATAGCTGTTTATACTGACCCTGAGACATAGTCACTGCCAGCATTGAAGCACCATGTCCGAAAAGCATGGAAATCTATTTCTCTGTCAACACTTTGAAATCTTATTGGCTTATTGGTGCGATGCCTAACAAAGAAGACAGCATTCCGTACTAAGAGTGGTGAAGTAGACATGGACAGAGATCTCGCTTGACAATAACATTTATTGGTCCGCTGTTATGCAATTTTAATGGTGGTTTTATAAAAATGAGTATTATAAATGCTGTATAATAGTTACCAAGTACAGCTCTAAAATTTTATACCAAGAATTTTGTTCAATATACCTACAAGGAGATGCAAAATTATTGCTGGTTACTTTTAATAACAAGCTTATATTTGAAATCAAAATTGTTCACGACCTATCGTGTCACCCTATAGTTGCTTGTACAACAACAAAGACATCCAGCCTCTATATCCACACTACCAGAATTTCACTACGATAACTAACCTCGAGCAACAGTGGAAGAAAAAATTATCTAGTCATAATCACAACTTTAGTATGAAGACTTATAAATATAACTATAAAATATGTGCAATGCAACATTCTGCTTTTAGTCATTTTCACCAACACTCTACAAAAATGTTATTTCTCTATACTTCATAATATTAATTACATAAATAAATATGATAAAGGAAAATAAAACCTCATCATTCTGTAGTTTAGGCAATGCCCATACTCCTAGAGATGCACCTCCAACGACAGCAGCTGCTGCAAAGGCAACCCTCTTCCCAATCACCCGAAACCTCATTGCTCCGCAACACTCTACACTGCAAATATGACTACAATCACATCACATCACACCATTAGTCATTTCATCTGTTTACTTGCCACAAAAAAATCAATCAATCAATTCATTTGCTTAGTCACAGTATAACAGTGAATACTGAATGAAACAGACAAGGCTACTAACAGCACTGCCACCTGCAGTAGCTTTACTAAACTACTGATCTGCTCAAAGAGATCTGCACTTCCACAGTCTTGACACTATAAAGTCTTATAGGGTATTATTATAATTAATTTTTCATAGAATTGCAGATTTATTCACACTGAAACACACAATTAATTCCCTCGTGATTTGGCACTGGGCGACCTTCTATATATGAATAGTTTTCTTTCTTTTTTCTTCAGAGTATAGTCAAACTTCAACAAGTTGAAGACTCCTGGTCCTGACCAGTGGCTGTGGAGATGCCAGCAGCACTGAATGTAGTATGGGCAAAAAGTGGACTGTCGGATGTCGCATAATGTAACGCTGTAATTAAGCTGTAATTTATTAGTTTAACCCTCTCCTAACCTATTGCTAACCTTAGCCTTATCGCTAATCATAATCTTAAGCCTAAACTTAACCCTATCTCTAACCCTAGCAGTAACCCTGTTGCGACATCCGCCAATCCACATTTTACCATCATTCGTTGAGTGCATAGAACAACAAACGTCAATGTGCAGAACTGTAGTGCTGATTAACTCAGGCACCTCATGGAAGGGTCACAACTCTTTCCCCAGAATTGGTGCACATTGCTACAGTTAAAAAGGCTCGATGTTACTGTCAGTGCTGACGCGCACTGACAATCACATGTATGGTTAAAAAGCGGATGTGCAGATCTGTGTATGTCATAATGGGTAATGCTGTAATTAATTAAGCTGTAATTAAGGTGAAATTCAGCCCTAACCCTGACGTAGACAAAGAACTTCATCCTAAACGTTATCCAAGTGCTAGATCTCCGCCGTCATCATAGTCTAACCCCATAGATGAGATATACCATAAATAATGGACTAAGCAAAAACTATGAAGCCCAAAAAAATGCCACGCCCACTTCACATATGCAGGATAAATATTTAATACATTTTGACTTACAAGCATCCTTAATTTGGTTTGCACAACAAAAAGTCCTAAGGTCAAAGCTATATGATCCAAAAGTTCATGATATGCAATTTAGAAAAAATAACGCACCAAAAACAGTCTGGTTTGCTAGCAGACGATAATGACGTTCGTGACGTCATTATCGTCTGCCGAGATCATATAAGCTGCATTTTTGATGGCCTATCTAACACTAACGTGTTAGGCATACCTGCCGACAGCACAGCAGACAAAAAATTCGAAAGAGTTTTGTTTTCTTGTACTGAGGCAATATACTAGAAAATTTGTTTTTCGTGCTCCAGCTTGGCACGAAATTAGCGTATTTATAATATACTTATCTATGAACTAAAACTAATGCTTGAAATATGCATGATGAACATTTAATGAAATGGGCTTCAACTGGCTTAAACTCGTTGCATTAGGCCAATGGTGAGTAAACAGTCTAATTACAGCGGGTGGCCAAAAGTGTGTCATAATGGGATGACAATGGCAGAAAGTCGTGAAGCGCACCGCAAGTAGAAAAAATTTGAACTTCAGCGCATCTCTAGCCAATTTATATCTATGGTCATGTAGTTTTATCTACGTAAAATGCGTTGCATCATCTGTGACGTCATTTTAATGAAAAATTTTGACAAACAAAGTGATTGAAGTGTGGTGGATATGACAGGCAAAGAATTGACAAAAGAGTAAGAGAAAATTATTATAAATAGAGCTGTCAAGGCGTTAATTTGTGAAACGCAATAACACAGTGTGTTAATTTTTTTAATGCATTAATTAACGCATAAATTAAGGCACCCAGTCCCGTCGAGATGGAAAGTAGGAGGTAAATTACCCCAGGCCCGAGACGTTTATGGGACCCACCTGTAGAATATAGAAAGTTAGAAAAATGAAAAAGTTTAAAAAACACATATAATTTTCATTTTTTAAATGTATTTACTATTTAGACTATTTACTATTTAACTGTTACAGTATTTTTATTTTGCATATCATCTCTTGTCCATCACAGAGTACATCATTTTGTGATGGACTCTATTGGGTTACGCTTACGCGAATTGCTTGCTTACTGTCTTTTGTCATTCCTAACCCTAACCTTAAAACTAACCCTAATTCTACACCTAAGTCTGAAGATCTAAACATGGTCGTTCTCGGTTTTTAGACTCCTGCGCACCTGATGTACATAATGTTTGATGTTACATTATGTTATACTAGCAGATGTTTACGACTGCCATGACAGTCCAGTGCGATGTTTGTGAAGTTCATGTTGAAGTTGTTAAAAAGTCTGTCTTACTGTTCTAGAAAGTTAGTGTGTCCGGAAATCAAATAAAACCTCTGACGACAAAGATTCATGAAATGTGCAATAAGGTGTGGGCGAAATCACATGATTACTTACCCGCAAATTTCCGATTTCACTCATGTTAATCAATTGCCAAAGATGTCTAAAGTCTGAAAATGAAGAAATATTTACGATCGTTTCACGCTTTTCTAACTATTTTGCAACAAATCGTACATGTGCACGCAATGCGATCTCCATGTCTCAGCTGTTTACTTCAAGCGTCTATCAACCGAGAATGATTGTGACACTGATCCTACTGGATTTTAGTTAATTTTAATTGCAGTTGAATGTGACTACCAACCCTAACCCTAACCCTGACCCCTTTTTTAACCCTAACCCTAAAACTAACACTCAGTTTTTAGATGCCTGCGTGTTTACTTCCGATGGCAAAGAATAGTTAATGCATTGCCTTAGTTACCAAATAAGTACCGGGTATGTTACATATTGAATAAAATTATTGATCATTGTGTTCTTGGTGTTGTCTGCTGTTTTTTATTGAACAAAATGAAAGTTTATACTTTACCACATCTAAGACGCGGCGGAGCTGGGCACACTGATGAGGGATAGGGGCATCTGGCACGGACACGTGGTTGGTCGCCTGTCGGCGACCAAGTAGTAGTAGTAAGTAGTACATCTGTTCAGCATTTGCTCCAATCCGATATATTTGATTACTTTTTTGCTCATCAGCGGACTGATCAAGCGCGATCGATGTGTTAAACGCAACTGTAGAAGGATTTGACAATCACTAGGAACAGGACCATGACGGACGGACACTTCTTCAGATGTCCAAAATGCAAATCGGTTCAGTCTATCAGAAAGGGCTCTTTCTTCGAGCACTAATCTCACTGTCCCACATATTCTCTATATAACTTACTGTTGGGCCACGAAAGTACCCGTGAAGAGCACAGTGTACATTGCGAATGTATGCAAAAATTCGGTCTGCCAGTGGCTCCGGTTTTTACATGAGAAATGTAGCGAATCACTGCTGAAGAACCCCAATTACGTATTTGGAGGGCTGGGGCATCGTCATTCAGATAGATGAAAGTCTCGTCGCGAAACACAAGTACAGTGTGGACACAGCACTGGATCAACAGTGGATCTTCGGCCTGTATGACACTACGACAAAGCTCGGTCACATTCAGTTAGTATATGACCGGCGTGCCGACACATTAATTCTGATAATTCAGAAATTCGTACTCCATGGATCCACGATTTTTTCCGACCAGTGGGCCATATATGGCCAACTTAGAAACCTTGGCTACAATCACCAGACCGTAAACCACAAAAAAAACTTTGTTGATCCCCAGACCAGTGTGTGCACCAACAGCATTGAAGCATACTGGAGCAGAGATAAGCGCAGCAGCTGTCGCGTTGTGACCAGCTGCTGCCAAGAATCGACAAGTTTCTCTGGCATGACAGGCTGCCGAACAAGCGAAATTACTCGCATGTCTTCCACGAGATGCTTCACCTTATGGTGGGCAACTAACGTGGACATGTCGTATGTTCACGATCAAGACAGTTAGTCTGATGTACATAATTATGCTTATGTAAATATGTTTGAAGTAATGTTACGTTATATTAGCGGAAGTTTACGACTGCCATAACAGTCTAGTGCGATGTTTATGTTGATTTTGTGTAAAGTTATGCTGAAGTTGTTAAAAGTCTGTCTTACTGTTCCAGAAAGTTAGGTGTTTCCTCAAATTGGAGATTATTGTTTGTAGAAATAATGTTGTTTAAGGAGTTCGAATTTAACTGGCAAAAAACGAATCGATCATTCGCGAAGTCGCCATTATGACACACTTTTGGCAACACGCTGTATTTATTTGGTCTGTGGCTAACCCTGACGCAACATCCTCAGATAAACTCGGCACATCCGTAGATCTGCTTTTTTACCAGAGCTCGGTGCATGACTGCTACTGCAATATTTAGAAAAGACCGTTAAGATATCAAGATTACCCAATAAAAGCCTCAAGCAATCAAACAAACTGCAATATTCGTCAAGAAATTCGGAACAACCGACGTAAACAAACCATACAAACAAACAAGGACATAAACTAGTAAGTAAGTTTGGGTGTCACGTTATCTCATGTCCATGAGACCATAGGCGCGTTTCGCACTCTTTTCTCTGAGAATCTCATAAATTCTAACTTAGAATTCGCGTTTCGCACTTCCTTTTCTCTGACCTTCTCTGAGAAATCGTGAGCAAGATTTTCCTTTGCTACGTTATGCACTTGCTTGTGAGTTAGGCGGGAACTTAGGCCTACGTCATCCAAAATTCTATGTTAGAATTCTCGTAGAATTTTTACTTGCGCGTTTCACACTTTTCGTGAGAACTAGTGAGAACTACTGAGCCGTATAAGTGAGATTCTCAGAGAAAAAAGTGCGAAATGCGTCTCATGACTAAACACGTTGATACTGTCATGGCAGACTGGGCACGTACTCTCTACGGGCTCACGGTATGCCTCAGGCCTGTCTGCAGTTACTGAGTATTGACCTTCAAGCCCATCCAAAGTGGATGATTTTTTTATCTCATCTGAAAACAGCATATGCTACTTTTTATTAGTGATTAAATTTAGTAACCTTGGCCGTATCTCTCACCGTTTCTGAGATATGGCCAGTTTTCTGTTGAAATTTGGAAATGCAATATTTGTCCTACGTTCCTATCCATTTTCCGCTCAACCCCAAATTTGAAAATGTTTTCCTTGAACTGCATCGCCCATATTTTGCGTGCGAAGAGCCTCGACACAAGGCTAATTATTATTCGTGTTAAAAGTTTTACCCTAAGACCTGCCCGTTATAGTCGCTATAGTCAGGTTACATCTGTTCCATAGGGGCCTACAGCATTCTAGGCGACAACTGACGACGGACAGACACATCGTGCTATAACTGTAATAAATAAAAAAATTTCGAATCAAAAATTTCAAACGGTTGCTGAGAAAACAGCGAAAAACTTTAGGGGGCTACTTTTTTGCCGCACCCTGTACATTCGCCAGGTGGCATCTCTCAGTAAAATTGTTGAATGAATTGCTTACAGTTATTTTTCAGGTGTGTTTAATGTTAGCGATAAGAAATGGAGATCAGTTTGGTAAAACAGTATTACGGTTATTAGCTTGTATCTGTTCTTACTGAAATCTGACGTTTGCTACGGAACACCAGTTTTACATAGAATATAAAAGTAGGTACACTGGAAAATAAATTTTACAGTTGAGCACGGAAATTCCACCAAGTGTGTTAATTTGATATGTTGTTCTTTGGAGCGGAAATTCCTCAGTTTCCGCAAATAATAACCAAAAAAAGATTTAAAATAAGAACTAATGCATAATGTTGCAACAACATAATACGGACGACAACATTTTTCTTGGGAGATTTAATACAGCAGACACTAAAAAGCCAGCCAGTGTTCGATATGTGGTTTGAAAAGAACACGTTATAAAGGGTGGTCCAAAAAACGGATACCCAGTTTTATTTTGGGATAACTTCGGTAATTCAGCACCGATTGTAACCGTTCTTTCACTGTTACAAGCAAAAATTTATGGCGCGTAAACGTGAAGTTCTTCCACCCACCGCACCTTTATTGTGTGACCTTGAACACATTACCTAGCAAAACAGTTCTCAGTTCGTAAGCCCATGATCAAACAGCGATCATCCTTTGTTATTCTGCCCATATCAAACGATTTATTCTAAAAAATTATAACTGGTAAACAAAATAAATAAACACAATATGACGTAACAATGACGTCACAAGGCAATACTGCGAATAAGTAAGTAAGCTTAACTATTTTATACTACGAAATTGATATGTTCATGTGTTGCCTGTTGTCCAAGACCACTGTAGCTTTGACAGTGTTTGTTTTGCTAGGTAATGTGGTCACACGATAAAAGTGCGGTGGGTGGAAAAACTTCACGTTTACGCGCCATAAATTTCTGCTTGTAACAGTGAAAGAATGGTTAAAATCGGTGCTGAATTACCGAAGTTATCCCAAAAATAAAACTGGGTATCC
>Ga0056128_1000231_pt1 | contig 42657 bp, 27 predicted proteins | sample WorMetLIZISLAND2_FD_71113 | JGI IMG/M metagenome (GOLD analysis project Ga0056128, IMG submission 71113) | Marine gutless worms symbiont microbial communities from Max Planck institute for Marine Microbiology, Germany - Olavius geniculatus... ... | reverse complement strand
GTCTGTCATACTTTTCTGGTGCCAGATTTTGCTGGTGCCAGAAACCGGCGCCGGATCGAACATGTTCAATTTTGTGCTGGAAACCGGCTGGAAAGCTGAACTGTGATTGGTCAGTCTGAGTAGACGATAGCACTGCTCGTTTGTTTGTAAACAAAGATGAAAGATGAAGTGGAGTAATGAAAGCATTTTTCAACTCACAGAACAGTACGAAAAAACAGCGGCTATAACGTCAGCGTCCTCAGAATTCTCAAAATGGGAATCATTCTTTGTTTTTTTCTGTTGGTATCATTTGCTGGCAAAGTGTGTCATAATTTCTGGCACTAGAAACTGGCGCCCGAAACAGGCGCCAGAAACTGGCCAATGTGTCATCAACTTTAGACACGTAGGATGTCACAATTAATTTATCCCACACAGCTGTGCATGCTTTGCCTTGCGATGACGTCGTTTTGAAGTAAATTAATGACCATACTGTTTCTCTTTTAGACAAGCTGGACGAGCCTGGAGCTATGTTTATTGGTGTGTGTTTTGTTTATATAAAAATAGGTACCCCCTTCAGAACGTGTTAATATCATTGCACGTTTTGCGCCGATTTGCAACGTGGCAACACCGATGCTGTCGTGCGTTTCGTGAGCTAATGCTCGAATTTCTTGTTCTTATTCCACACGTTGCATGCACTGTGCATCGTAAAATCATGCTACTTGTTTTTACCAAAGTAACGTTAGCAGATGTGGAACAAGAAGTGTGAACTAATGCTCACGAGACGCGCGAAAGCCTATAGCAGTTTTGGTTCAGTAGTTTAGCTGAAAATTGGGGTGGTCACGCTAAGTTAATATACAAATACCAAATTCTCTATCTGGATCGCATAATGATAGTTTCGTGGCGCCACCTTGTGAATAATATAGACTTGTGTCGCAGCCCGAAATCGCCAAAAAAATCCATAAAACCCTCTATTTTGGCGTTGAAGGTCATTCAAGGTCATTGAATTCGGCGCCAATCGAGAGCCAGTGTACGTCTTCCTATTAGTGATTAATAGTAGCCTAGGCCTTATCTTGCACCGTTACTGAGATACCGCGACTTATTGGCTAAAAATCACAAATTTTGCCCACCCCCTCTCATTTAGCACCCTCGTTTGGGTGACCCCCTTCGAATTTATGGAAAAGCTATACGGTTCCTGAAACTAGAGTCTTCCAGGCAGCCGACGGTGAAAATTTGGCAATCCCAGCTTAGACCATTTTTGACTGATCCACCCGTGTGACAGACGAATGGACAGACGGACAGACAGAATTGCGATGGCTAAAACGCGCTGTAAAAAGTAAAGGTCTAGAGGGAACACGCTGCCAATGTAAAGGGTGGGAGCCGGGGGAAGGGGGCGTTCTGGAAATCATGATCCATCGTGCAGTCTGCTAGTGTGTTATACCCCGTTTACACGATCGTGCAGACATCGAGCAAACATCAAGCAAGCCTGATGGAACCTCACTGTTTGGCTCAAATGTAGGCCTAGGCTTGGGCTCTTAGCCCACAGCTGATTACGTGTTATATAGGCCTTCCAATTACAACCTGCCCGCTCTTTTAATCAGCATGCTAATTACCATAGCTCGTCGAGGTAGCTCGATGTTTGCTCGATAGTGTAAACGGGGTATTATGCTTATTTCTTTTTCTCTGTGTGTTATTCTCGTTTTGTCTGACCGCCTAACGATAGCTGACAGCGGCGTCAGGCGATAAGGTAGATTATGAGTGCTGGAGATCTTCATTTTGCCCTGAAATCTTCTCAAAATGGGGGGGGTTTAGCCTCAGTTTTTTTTGCTTTTTTGGATGAAAATGTTCCGACAAAAGAACACCTTCGAACAATTTTTTGACAGCCCAGAATTTTTGTTTCGGGGGGGGGGATTGCTCCCCATTCTGTAGCCATGACGTCACTTGCAGCTGAGTATCACAGTCATTATCATCAGCTGCAGCAGTAATCTATAGAGAAATCATGGTGCACTATGTGTGCTGCAGTGCAGCCGCTGTGAGAGTCCGTATTGCACGGAGATCCGCTTGTCTCTCGAGTATTGTACAGTTCCCTGTCCTGCTGGGGGAGTGGAAAACGCGGGACTGGAAAGCGCGGGAACGGAATGTGTATCTGTAGCGAGACAGTACCGGTTATGTTGGTTTATTTGCTCGGCCGCAGTGTTGCAGCATTTGTGTTTTTGTATAATATTACATGAAATGTCGTAATGTAAAAATGAAAACTGGAAAAAAAATTCTGCCACTACCGTCTCTGATTTTTTCGCCGGTGGCTGAAAACTGAAACTGGAAGCGCAGAATTTTTTTTCGACCAACTGCAGCATCAAATGAGGTGCACAAAACGTCAGACCATCACGAAAACCGTCATTAATACAGCGTCTGCCAGTGGCGTAGACAATGGGTGGGGGCAGCCCCCAATCTCAGTTTTTTTTGTTAAAAAAATAGATATTAGGGACTCAGGAAAATGATTAAAATTGTTGCCACCAAATTTCATATTTTTAGGCTATAATTGCACAGAATTCGATTTCGGCTGGGGTTCCGCTTCAGACCCCGCTCAGGAGTTCACAGCGCGCCCCTAGACTCCCTAGCTGGAGTTTAGGAGTTCTAGACTACATTTAAGGAGAGGGGAAGGGGTAGAAAAGGAGAAGGAAGAGGAGGGAAGAAGAGAAGGGGAAGGGAAGGAAAGGTAATAATGGCGTGCCCTCCCCCTCCAATTCACATTTCTGGCTACACCACTGGCGTCTGCCTGCGTGACTGCGGCCGCTGGTGGCTGTCCAGTCCAGCGACAACGCATTGGCGTCCAATCTGCTGGTTGCACCGGACGGCTGTAACGTATGTTGACAATTTGTGCTTAGGCGGGCGTCCGTCCACCAGGAAGTAATCTCACTGTGACGGACACACATCTGATGCGCTCTCGATGCGATGCGCCGGCTGCTTATCAGTCACTGATAGCGTAGCGTGACTGGCTTGTGTTAGCCAATGTCCATCGTTGTATATAGCCCAGCTTCCACTGGTTCGGGCAGTGCTGTAGAGCGTCTGTGACACGATGTGTCGTCTGTCTGTCCGTCGTCGTTCCTTGTCACGGATGTATTGTGGCTAAACGGTGTGAGATAGGGCCTAGGTTGCTATTGATCACTAACAGGAAGTCGCATATTGGCTACAAATGACATGAAAATCGTTAACCTTGGATGATCTTGAAGGGTCATAACGCACGATGGTATGCCAATCGTGCAGTATTGTGGCTAAACGGTAAGTCGAAGGGGATCGAGAATAGTTGAATAGGGCGATGACGAGTTCCCATAGGCTGTCAATAGTAACCATGTCGCTATCTGCAGCGGTTTGGCCGCAGTTTTCATTGCAAAGTTTCTGCCTGCATCCATCATCCATTCGTGCGCCGATTATTGACGGCACGATGTGCGGATGGCACAGTGCCGCAACAAGTTAGCGGCTCGTACGGTCGTACCCTAGCGTTGATTGTAGCATTCGATAGCTGCATTAACATAGCGTGTATGGAACTATAGTCACTTCCGGGAATCACTTTCACTCGACGACCAGATGTAGGCGGTACGGTCGGCCTTTCGTAGCGATAGCTGGGCTTTTTGTTATAGTGGGGCTTTACGTTACGTTTACATTGCAACAACTTCACGACATATCGAAGTAAAAGATTAATGAAATTATCAAAATTAGCCATATTTGCATGGTCTTATTTCACATTTTTTCATTTTTTTGGCTTGCGGCGCTCGTGTGTCGTTCTGAAGCTGTCACAGCCACAATTTATTAACTGATGAATCCAGATGTCAGCATTTAGTCTTTGAAAATTAATGTCGGCAGTTCTTGAAAAGTTTTTGAATTTTATTTAGTGACCACAGTGGGAACCCTGACAGCTCACTCAGTATGTACGCCTCCGTCACCGTTAGGCGCTGCACCGGACGCATTATGCATTTATGACATCCGTCCGCCTGTCCGTCTGTCCGTTCTTCCGTCAGTGAGGTTGTTTCCGTTATGTGTTAATGGATTTGCGCAACCTTTTTCTCACCTGTGCATCTTTGATCAAAGGTGAGATTATAAGGTTTTGGATCTGCTCAAAAGTTCAAATGCCACCTTTCTCTGCAGCGGGCGGAGGCACATGGAGCTCGTCGCTGTTGAAGTTTATAGGTTAGAGGTGGTGTATAGCTCTTTATGCGAAACCCATCGCACAGTTACGGAGCGTCACCTGCCATATGGGATTGCACACCACCCGACACAAGTGAACGCGCACGCGCCCTGCCAGACAGACCGCTACTCGATTTACCAACACCGGATAGATAGAAGGCTGTGTTGACATTGGCGTTGGTTATATACCGAGATAATTTACCTGTCTGCAGAGAGACACCCGTTCAGGTAGTAACCATATAATAGCGACTGACTGGGATTCGAACCCGCGACCTCGTAATCCTGAGTCCGACGCCCTTCCGTTACACTGTCAAGCCACGTTCTAGTCTCTCGTTGTCGTCAGAACTGTCTCTTTAGTCTGAAGCCCGGTACCACGGTGAAACATGCTTTTATTAGTGCTTAGTTGCAAAATAAGTTTACTACAGAATAAATGTACAGTCGCGTAGGCGTTTAGCCTAATTGTGATCGATGGATGAGGCGAGGAAATTTGAGTGAAAAAGATTTCGCGGTGGTCGGGCCTTCTATTGCAGCAGTTAAATTGGCGGCTCGGCGTGAAAACCCAATCCGTCCGTCTCTCAATTATCTCGCACGCAGTCAGTCTATCTATCAGCAAGTCTTGACTTGGCTTTGGTTCGTTATAGGGCTGACGACTGTCACACGGTGACGTGATGTATATTTGCTCGTTAACGCTCAGTAAGTCGCCAGACGCGCCCAGCCGTTGACGCCGCTGCCGTGATCGACGCTTATTTGCGCTGTCCACAGCAGCCTGAAAGCGTCTGTTTGACTTGCTTTTTGTGTGAACGGGTCTTTTTTGCATTTTCCGGGCCAGGCTGTTTTGAATCGACTGCCGGAGAATAGGCTCATTCGTCGTCAACCTGGCAATAGGAGGCTTAAAACATTTTATTACGTGGCTGTCCTCTAGGCCGCATTACTGCGTTCTGCCCGTGCGTCTGTCCTGTACGGCACTCGTAACTCGAAATCTTCATCGTCCTTCACAAGAACCATGATAACAAACTCTGTAGATAGCTAGGTCGAACAATAATTGCAATAAGGTCTATAGGTTAGACGCTATAAGTTGCTTTGCATTGTGCCGGATAGCCTACTGTTCGGGCGGTCGGTGGTAAGTTTTCTTAACAAAGATTAAGTTGTTAGTTGCTGCACGCACTGGTGGCCTTCAGAGGTGTTGTTGCGTGGAAGCGGAGAGCGTGCCTGATTGATCGCATTGAGAGACTGCTTGAGTCAACGCACCTGCTAACCAGACGTTGCTGCAATAACAAGCAGCTCTGCGTCTAGTTGCCGCCGACCGATTCAGGCGCCGACGGTGAATTAGGCCTAACAGAATTGATTCTCGTCCGCTTGCTGTGTACATCCTGTTGACGAAGGCCAAAACATATCCCACCCACGAAGTATTCTTCCTCGGACGTCCCTTTCTGACAAAGGTCCTCATCGCTGTTCATTGCTTGTCATAATCAGCATTGCATCTCTAAACCTCGGAAGACTTTGTACAATGTGGGCCATAAAAAACGTGCCACTTTACTTTTGTCCATATCTTCGCCAATTATTGACTGATTATTATATATCCTACCACACGGTAAAAACGTTTCTACACTACCTTGTGAAATATGAATGTAAGCAAAAACTAACGATAATAACAAAAATATAGTTAAATGAAAAAAACACTTCCGACCAACATTGCGATGAATGATTTGACCATTCACTGCGATGTTGGTCTGAAGTTTTTTTTTCAATTTTTCAATTTTGTTTGTTTGTTATGATCGTTATGTATGCATATTTCATTGATATTTCACAAGGTAGTGTAGAGACGAATTTACGATGTGGTGGGATCTATAATAATCACATAGGCGCAAATCTGCCAGTGAAAGTATTTTGAAGATCGGTCATTAATTGGCGAAGATATGGACGAAGTAAAGTGGCACGTTTTTTTGGCCCACCCTGTATACATAGTGGGATTTCAAGTGATAGACAGCGACGTCGTGTGTTAGAAAAGTAGGTGGGGCAGGAAGTTGCAATTTTCCGACGGAAGCCCAAATTTCCGACAGCGGAGATTATGGGTGCTCAAATTTTTAACTTTGCCTCTAAAATTTTCACCTTGCCACGAAATTTTCCCAACATTTGTACCGATTTCTGCATTTTCGGACGACAATTTTCCAACAAGAAGATTTTCCATGACGGTTTTCCGACTGTTAAAAATTTAGGGTGGGCAGTTGTCTCCCCGAGCCCTGTCTACCCCGCTCCTGCTGCGACCCCCACTGGTGATAGAGACGGAACGTTTTGAGTGTCCATTACCATTACTGAACAGTGACTAGTGGCCAATTCCATAGATGTAAAAAATGTTCCAGAAAGAATTTGAAAAATGATGTTAAAAACGTAAAAAACGTGGCATGATTAAAAAACGTTTAAAAACGTTGAATAAAAAACGTTGGCCATAATTTGTTCAATCTCTTGCCTAGTGTCTAATGCTGCAGGTGCAATATACTCATACTGAAACTACAATATAGGCAGAAAAAACTTTATTTAATTTTAATTCAAACATGTGATCATGAATGATATCATAGCACTAGACTAACCAAATATACTACATAAATTTTTTTTTTATTTTTCTGTATTTGGACTAAGTAAACTACCATCACCCTGACCTGTTAATTCCTCTCTGTTTTCAAAATTGCTTCTCGAAATTCTTGATGTAATTTTCGTTGCACTTTTAAAAATGGTTGAGAAAATGAAAAGAAACGTTAAATACGTCACAGACGTCAATAAACACACGGCAAAACTTTTTTACATCTATGGCTAGTTCACACTTGTGACGCCGACGAGACTCTGTTCAACTCTGCTGTTGAGTGTTGAGTTGAGTTGAGTTGCGTGTAGGTGTAAATTGGCCATAAGCCGTTAATGAAGCCGGTCGGTCAGCTGACATCCATGATGTGGGGTCGTCTTAGGCTGCGTTCACATAATCACGAGTACCGAGGCCGGCACTGTACGGGTACCCAGTATACGAGTTCCAGCAAACACGAGTTTGTGTGTATTTCAATGGCGGCCATTCACATACATACGAATACGGGTTACCTGTAAATTTCACTCGTACGAGTAGTTTCTGTGCAGGTCATCCCGTGCGAAGTAAACGACCTGTAAATAACAATAATGTAATGTACAAAAGCTGTGGCACATATTTGACGTCAGAACTGACGTTGTAAAATTATTCATCGTTAGAGATGCGCGGTTGGTAAAATTATTAGTGATGTGATGAAATATTGTTGTTTATTCGCAAAGCATTTCCTCGATTCTATTTAATTCAATATGCCCGACACGCATTTAATTATGTGCTTGTACAAGTGACCATGAACACTCCACTCGTACGAGTGAAGCTTCTACGAGCTGTAAACGGAAACCTGGACTTGTACTCGTACTCGTGTCTGTGAACGCAGCCTTAGCTCACTCAACCGGTGGCGTCCAGGAGGAGGGAGCCGGCTAAAATACAGTTCAAGACGTGCCGTTTTAATATAGCTTTTACCCGTAAATTTTGTTTCTTCAGTCGTTTTGTTGACTTCCGACAGAATTCCGACAGACAGTTGCAAATTTCCGACAGAGGAGATTACGGGTGCTATGGTGGAGCATCACCTGCCGTATGGGATCTTCAGTTGTTTTGTTGACTCGAGTGTGATATCGGACAGTAATTTAATCTGATCATGATTGGCATGTCGCAAATAACTGTGTAAGTGTGTTGTAACATGGCAGGCAATGCTGTTGGCACACGACGTGGTAGCGCACGAGGTCTACAGCGAACAATCTTTGGCAGCAAGAGCAAGTCCTTCACCGGTCGGTGTGAGTCAGTTCACTAACGGTGGCAATGGCGTTGGTGGTGTGTCGGTAGTGGGCAGTGACCTCGGCGGTACGGACCTCGCAGACACGAGTGAACCTGACCTCGACCACATGGACAATGTGACGCGAGTGCGACTTGTCCAGTTCCAGAAGAACTCCGACGAACCAATGGTCAGTAGTGCAAGAACGTTCCACTATGACTATTGCATGGCTTTTCTGTTGCCTTGAGCGAAAAAAATGAAATGAATTCGTTTTTTGAATAGACTTATGGGTTTAAACAGTAACTTGATAAGTCATGTAATTTCATCGATAATACAACTTCCAGACGTCTGTGATTATTTACTGTTCACTGCAGCGACACCTGATGGACAGTCGTTCTGACGAAGGCAGCAGCGGTTGCTGAAACGTCAACAGTAAAAGATAAAAACGCTTGTATTATCGATGACATTACGTGACTTGTCAAGGAACAAGGAAATGAATTTTGTGTATTGTGTTTTTGCCATCTTATTATAATGCACGGAAAGTCTGTCTGTCTATCTGTCAGCCCCCTTTAGCGCCTTCCCTGTTGCACGGTCCACCCCGACCGCGGCGTTTGAGTACTCAGGCCTTAGGTACGTGCTCCTCGCCTCGACTCCCATCTGCCCTCATGGGCAGCTTGAGGGGGCGGGGGTTGAGTTGCTTCTTTCTCCACTGGTTCTGTCAAGTTTGTCAGTAGGCCTATAGTGCTCAGCTTCGTGGCAACATCTGGTGAACGATGGCCACTTAAAGGTTCCAGCCTACTGTGCTCCTACTATGAATTTCATAGTCTTTGCAACATGTGCTGGCTCACGCTGGCAATTGGGTCAGTGGCACCCTCTGCACGTTATTACGACCCCACACCACGTAGGCCTACTGCGTACAATCCCTCCCAAACTCTTGCTTGTATTCATTTCACTTGCAAAGTAACCTGCCCGTACGGCGGGTACTTTGTTAGTACCAGATAATGATGTGTATGTCGCATATATTGTGAATGCATTATATAACTGCTTTATTTCAGTATTAATTCTTAGAGTAAAAATGTAGAACATTTGCAAATAAACCTAATCTAGATGCAGCACATCTTTGTTGGGATCACTGTGTCATCATCAGTCATTATCATATTCTTTTGGTGTAGGTAGTTTAAAACGTAACAGTGAAAAAATTAACAGCGTAAAGGTGCAAAAGCGTCGGTTAATTAGACAACACCGACTGATGGCGATGCTGTTGACATGTGGTGTAGAATTTTGTATAGTATACAAGGTTTATGGAATGTGCAGTCGGTTGTGTTTACATTTCAGGGAATAACCTTGAAGCTCAATGCTCAAGGGCGTTGCACCGTGTCGAGAATTATTCACGGTGGCATGATACACCGACAAGGTAATAGCATATGCTTCACTGTGACCAGCTATTGATTTTTATCATGGTTATTTTGCTTGTCTTGTATGAATGTGTGTATTGTACATGAATAATTATGCTCATCGATATACAGAATTTTATTGTAAAATCTATATGTTTAGTAATGCAGACAGTCTGGCTGTGTATTGGGGGGCACTGAAATTTTATAGATGATATGATGTGATTGTCGTAAAACTGTTGTAGTATGTATGATTATTTTCACCCAGTTTTGTCGCAAAGATCATAGTATAATGCATTACAGCTGCAGATGGTTATCTATGATTACTTACTGTCTACTGCAGTAACACCTGGCAGACACCTGTTTTGAAGAAGGCAGCAGCGGTTGCTGAAACGTCAACAAAAACGATAAAAATAACAGTTTTATTTTGATGAATTGATTTGTATAATTTGGTTGTCGATGGACCTGTTGTTGAAACAGGAACGCTTCATGTTGGTGATGAGATACGTGAGATTAACGGATCCAGCGTTCAAGGCCAGTCAGTCGAGAAGCTACAGGGAACGCTGGTATCTTCACTTGTCTGAGTTTATGCTATCTATGTGCTGTGTAATGTGTGGTTCTAGCTGGGTCTGAGATGGCTTATTGTTCAGATTTTTCCATTTTGTTTTATTTTGTTTTTTATTTTGTTTTTTATTTTGTTTTTTATTCTATTTTTATTTTATCCAGGAAAAATCTGAGCTCAGAATGTTGTTTGCATCAACATCATTATCGATAAAGAAAAAAGCTGCAGGAGTTCAGGAAAAAAAACATCCCAAACATTATCGATTGTCACTCAAAGAGATGTCTATCGATTTTAATAATTTTTTGTTCAAATATTTCTGGCACAGCTGGCTATCAAATGACCCTCCAATTTACCACTTCACCCAATGTTTGCTTCTGCACTACCTGAGGAAAATGAATCAACGAAATATGCGTTAAAATGTACAAAAATACATCAAAATGCATCACCAACATTATCGTTTGTGACTTGAAGAAGGATTGATAGGTTTTAATAATTTTTAGTGCAAACATTTTTGACACAACTGCCCATCAAACGACTGTTTTGGTTTCCACCTCACCTAATGTCTGCTTCTGCACTACCTGGAAAAACCAAAGCAAGCAATATGTGCATTAAAATGAACAAAAACTTTAATAAATTTTATATCTTTGGACCTGTGGTCCCGAACAGCCAGTCAATTACCCTGTCTGACTGTCATGCAACACAGTGTCAACCATATGACTTTCATGAATGTTGTTGAATTCAAAAAGTGACTGGTGAGGTCTGGATTGGTTCGAAGCAGAACACCTTTGACACTGCTGTCAACGACAGGAGAAACCATCTCTGTGCCTGTGGTCACGTAATGGGCTGACATTTTAAACATTTTTTACTGTAAAACGGAAAATGGATGAACTGTCAGTCCAGGTGACACAAATGTAAAAATTTTATGTCATAGTTTGATTTAATAATAATGCTCCCTTGGACAAAAATACAATATTTTGTTGGTTTTGTTTTCCCCAGGTAGTGCAGAAGCAGACGTTGGGTGCAGTGGGAAATTAAAAATGGTCATTTGATGGCCAGTTGTGTCAGAAATATTCCTGTCAAAAAATTATTAAAATCTGCTAATTCTTTTTTAAGCTACGGTAAAAAATGTCCAGGATGTTTTTTTCTGGACACAGTGTAGATGTCTGGCTGTTAGTGATACTTTCTTTATAATAAAAAAGTAACTTAGTTTAAAAAAATGATGTTACTGAATTGCTAGCTCATTATGTGTTTTTCTGTAACTAAACTGAGTGAATTGTTTGGTCTTGCTACATTCAGCTAACGGGCATTTCTGGTCTACGGTGCCAGCTTATTTAATAGGTTACCATCGGACTTCACCTTTGTACCATCTCTCTCGGTCGTCAATCTGTGAATCTAGGCTTTGCTATTTTGACACTCATGTCAATACCTACCTATGTGTGTGGTCCTAGAAATAATGCAGGTTATTTATGCCACATTAAACTTTTCCATGTTGATGATGATCAATCACTGGCATAGAACACCGTTTATACCGCTTCTATTGTGAACAAATACTACTATGATTGTCTGTCTGTTTGTCAGTTTCTACACATTTTTTGTATGAATAAAGATTATCAATACACCGTGTTTTAAAAAAAACAGTCAGAATTGTTTTTTGTCATAACTATGTCTAATTTTCACCGACTTTGATAATTTTTGGCATGAAGATGGCCAAGATGATAAAATTATGTAAGATGCACTTATTTTTCATTTCACCTAATTTATGTCAATGCAATACCATGTGAAACACAGATGCTTCAATTTTGCACAACGCTGAGCTGTTGTCTCCAGTAAACGTTGTAACGACTTAATTAAGCACACAGTAAGTGAAATGTACATCATTTGGCAGAATTGCAAGTTTATATAACAACTCGCTTGCAAATTATCAGACTTTATGCCCAAAGTGTGCTGAGCATACACGGACACAATGGCTTAGGTGCAACGTCACTGGCTGATAACGAAATCAGTGGTTGACTGATCAAACTGCATTCACTTCATCGATTAGGCATGTTTTAGGCTCATTAGTCTAGCTATTTTGTTGTCTGATATTCTCACCTTGAAATATTTAATACCGCAAAATTAGTAAATCACGCGGTGCCTTCTGTCGAATTGATAATGCAAAGGTGAGCAATCGGATGCAAATAATCATAGCAAAATCTAACAATTTGGCGCGTCTGTGTTTCACATGGTAGTGCATTGACATAAATTAGGTGAGGTGAAAAATAAGTTTACCTAACATAATTTTATCATCTTGGCCATCTTTGTGCCAAAAATTATCAAAGTTGGTGATAATTTAACAAAGTTATGAGAATAACAATTTTGACTGTTTTTTTAAACACGGTGTATTTACGTTCAAGTGAAATATCAGAATCACTCTTGATTCTTGTTACTGTGCAGCCACTGGCTGTTTTGTGTTACTAGAGAGATGTGCGAGGCAGCATCACTCTCAAGATTGTGCCTAGTTATCGGACGCCGCCCGTCCAGTGTGAGGTAAGCACACCAAGCTGCAAAGCGGGATGAAAAGTTGTTGATAGTCATGGGTAGGGATTGCAATCGCGGGATCCCGGTATCCCAGGATCCTGGCCGTTTTTGCCAATCCTGAATCCCGGGATTGGCAGCGTCCCAATCCCGGGATTTCGGGATTACAAAAATCGTTAAAATCACACATTTTCGAGCATTAAATGATAAAAATAACAGTTCTAGAGGTCTAGTTAAAAATATTTTATGCATGCTAGATTTCTACTTCTTGCTGTGCACTGTAATTTGTATTTTGACAGTCACAGTCACTCCCTATACCGTTTTGACATAGCTTCCATACGGAACTACGATATCTTATGCATGAAACATGTCTATCAAATAACGACTGATTTGTAAGCCTAATCCCGAAGCGGGATCCTGGGATTACAAATTTTTCAATTTCGGATCCCGGGATTGAATTTTTAATCTTGGGATTGCAATCACTAGTCAGTAGTCATGGAGACGGATGACTTACTAAAAACTAAAAGTGCTGAATTGTAAAATGTTCAACAGCAGAACAGGGTTTTCCCAACTTCTTGAAAGACTCTGGAAGTCCTTGAATTTGTTGTTCATTTTCCAAGGCCCGGAAAGTGCTCGAATTAATTTTCTTTGCTTGTGAAATTTGGAAAATGGAACTGACGGTTTTTGAAAGTTGTTGATTTTAATATTTTGTGTGACGTCTTTAAGCTTCCATCCATAGCGTCAGCGTTATTTTTGTCACTGATTATTTAATGTATCTGTTCAGCTGTCAGTCTGCTAAAAGTTTTAGTTCTGTTTGCATTCCTACAGTTGTTCTTGCAGTGATTACCGGTATCTGACACTTTGCTACGTTGTCCTAGAATGATTATTATTCAAGCCACGTTTATTAAGTAAAATAAATAATGATGATGATGAACTGATGATTGGTCAACAAAGTTTGTTCTGTCGTCAGTATCATAGTATACTATGCCGTTAACTCTGAACTAAAGTAAGTAAGTAAGTAATTTTTATAGAATGTCGACTGTAATAACCTTGAATGTGTTGGGTGTGCTAGTAGAACGAGAAGCAAAAATGTTTAAGATGAAGTCTACAGGGTGCGGCAAAAAAGTAGCCCCATAAAGTTTTTTGCTGTCTTCTCAGCAACTATTTGGCATTTTAATCTGAAATTTTTGCGGACTTATTTCCTGAGATGTTCTACGGCTAGCTGTTAAGTAAAATGTGATTTTATTGAAAAATGACGATGTTATAGATGAAAATTCCAAACGGCTGCTGAGAAAAACAGCGAAAAACTTTAGATGGATACTTTTTTTTGCCACACTCTGTAGAAGTAGGTAAAGAGTATTTGCTGCATTTAAGAGTGTTCAGCAGAGCATTTCAAGTTGATGGACTGGCTGTTTAAAAGCACGTCTTTTGTAGGTTGACATCCTGATCTGTGAAACCTGCAGCTGACCACAGTTTGCAAATAGCAGATGCTCACGGCTGTCAGTGCCGTCAACAGCACTAGCACTGCACCAATTTTGCACGCAGTTTTTCTTTGCAAAATCCCGATGACCAAGAAAATGATAGCTGCTGTCATACTGCGGTGTTTCTGCAGCCTAGATGGCAGCTATAAATAGATCAAGTTCTTAACTTTTATTCAGTATGGCTTGTCATTGGGTCAGATATTTGTCCGGGCGTTGTTCGAGTACAACCCGGTCGGTGACGAGCTGATACCGTGTCAGCAGGCTGGCATTCACTTCATCGTAGGAGACATCCTGCAGGTGATTAGTAAAGATGATCACAACTGGTGGCAGGCTCGGCGCTGGGGCTCGATGCCCACCGACGCAGCCGGACTGATCCCGTCTCCGGAGCTGCAGGAGTGGCGCGCTGCATGCGTCGCTGTCGAACGTGCCAAGAAAGAACAATCTGGTTCGTCATCTTGTCATCTTGCTGCTTTTGTTTAAAGACCCAAAGCACCATTTTGATTAAGGGAGAAAAAGCTAAAATAGCTTCTTGCGGGAACTTATCTCAGAGCGTTGGAGCATCACCTGCCATATGGCATCACACAGTGCTACCTGCTACCTGACACAGGTGAATGCGCCACATCTTAACCCCTCGCCAAGCAGGCCGATACTTGATTTGCATACCCCCGGAGGGATGGAAAGCTGAGTTGACCTGCATGATTGATTATATAGTGAGATAGTTTACCTGTTCACCATCCAAGTAGTAACCGGGCTTGGCATAGAACAACTTTGTGGATCATGACCAATGTGTTGACCACTGCGCCTTGCCACAACATTACCTATCATTAGGGCCCACAGTTTTCCGCGGGCCACGGAATTTGCCATTTTCTACGGTATTTTGATATTGCCACGGAATTTTACAGAAGTTAAGAAATGACAGATGATTGGTACGCTAATCGGCTTTAAACTAACTAGATCAAGGAGAAAAAATCAAACTGAACTGCCTAAAACTGCATCCCTACTATTAATTACCATCATATATGGCACAATCGTAAGTTAACACAATGCGACTAATTGACAAATTGCACTTTTGAAAAGAGAAAAAGATCGATAATTTCCTTTGTATGTTGCTAGCATGACTGAGCGCCATGCCAGCATCCAAAAACTGAAGTTTTTGAAACAGAATAAGGCTTCATTTATGCACAAATGCAAGGTCGTGGTAAGCCGCGGAATTTGGACAATTTTGCCGCAGTGATCTACAGAATTTTGTGAACTGGCCCACGGAATTTGGCAAAATTTACCACAGAAAACTGTGGGCCCTAATGATCAACATTGGTTAGAGTGTCCCACAGTCAAGTGGTTTTGCTGCTTGTGTATTTGTGGCCAAACTGTCCATTACCGGTGTGAGTTTGAACCTGCTTCAAGTTGCAGTTAAACATTATGTAACAGGGAATTTTTGAAGGATTACATTTTGCAGATCTTCATTTTTTTGGGGGGGGCTCTTAGCTATTGAATTTGCAGAGCCTTTACGTTTGAAGTTGATGGCTATATATTTTTGGAGCTTCAGATCGAAACGATACTTTGTAACTGTGCTAGTATCGTGCGTTTAATGAGTTTGACTGTGGGTCCTGTTGTGTTGCAGTGAACTGCATGAGGTTTGGTCGGAAGAAGAAGATTTATCATGACAAGTACCTTGCCAAGCACAATGCCCTGTTTGATCAGCTTGACCTCGTCACCTACGAAGAGGTCGTCCGACTGCCGGCGTTCCATCGCAAGACTTTGGTCCTTCTTGGTAAGAATCTGCAAGTTTGTTTTTACCGTTTATGCCGGAAAACTTGGCGATAGTGACAGAAAGATTTCATCGTCATTTCAGTTTTATTTCTACTTGCATCGTTGCATTACTGCTAAAATTGCGTCACAAAATTCTTTGGTACTCGTAACGAGTTGCATTTTTATCAAGAGATATTTAGAAAGCATTATTTGAGGGACCGGCTGATTAGCTGCTCATTAGGTGTTATTTTAGAGTCAGATCAAATCACTTTGGCAGTAGTGTTGCTCATGTGAAATGGCAGTCCAATAGTAAAAAATGATAAATACAACGAAAGCGTACTGAAAAAATCTGCACCATTAAATCAGGAACAATTCAAAGTTGTTTTTTTTTCACTTTGATACAGCAGTAAAAATTAGGAGAATGTTTGAGTCAGTTTTGATGGCGTATCTGCTAGGTGCACATGGTGTCGGGCGTCGACATATTAAGAACACGCTCATCACAACGTATCCCGACCGTTTTGCATACCCAATACCACGTACGTTTGTTTACCGTCATGATTCTGTCATTATTCTTGTACTTGAGCTGACTCAGATTGTATCCGGTATGAACTTTGCAGTGTTTTTGTCTGTGTTTATGTGTCAGTTTTTCACGATGCTGTAGTAAAATATTACTCTCAGTTTGCTGACTGGATTTTGTATTCTATTTATTTTTGTTACTTATTTTTGTTGGTTTTGTTAGATTACGTTTTTATCTGTGTTTGGTTGCCTGTCTGTCTGTCTGTCTGTTTATAAGCAAGACTTCAGTGGCAAAAGTGCCAAACTACTCAAAAAAGTCATGAGCTTATTTTGATGAATTTTTTGATGGATGGGTGTGATGCAAGGAACAGTTTTTAGACTTTTGTGATGCTATTTTGCCAGTCACAATCCAGCTGTTGTGAAGCTTCTGTCTTTGGTTTGTGATCGTGGTTACGGCACTGCATGTGATCTGAGATTCCAACAGATGGATTTACGGCAACTATGTAGACGGATGTTTTGCAGTGGCAAACTCAGAACTGTGTAACAGTTTTCCAGTTCATCTGAGACAAACTGATATTAACCTTGAACAGTTTAAGTAGCTGCTAAAGACATTTTTGTTCGGCTGTTGAGAGCGCGGCGCATTGTTACTAACTGTCAAGTCATATCTCTAAAAGGCGCACGCAGTACTCGATCACCATAGGCACCATTTAGCATAGGAGGTGGCTTATGTGACTAAGCCCACATACATGTCAACCAATGACCAATGGACTTGCCTGTCTTGGTCAGTTCATCAAAAACTATTGAACCGTGATATTCATTTCGATTTAGTTACCGTGCTGTGTGTGTGCCTTTAAGCCCTCTTACGTATGTGCTTATTTGCTTACTTACTAACGTGTTCGTGTGTGTAGACACGACGCGAGCCCCGCGGAGGGACGAGGAGCACGGTCGCAGCTACTTCTTTGTCTCTCACGAACAGATGATGAAGGACATTGCAGAGAATGAATACCTTGAGTACGGCACTCATGAGGAAGCTATGTACGGTACTAAGCTGGACACGATCCGCAGCATTCACAGCCAGGGCTTGATGGCAATACTTGACATTGAACCACAGGTAGGTAGTAAAAAATGTGCATTTATTGTTCAAGTTTTGCGGGAAGTACATATCAAACACATTTGAAGTATAGTTTGACAAAAATGGAAATAGAAATTCACCTATTGTAAACTCAGTGAAACAAAGTTTATTTCAATTAGGTGTGAAATTTCAGCAGGAAAATATGCCAGTTCAGATGAAATAAATCAGCTGGCTGGGTTGGATTTACACCGTGTTTCAAGATTAGCACCGACACCCCTTGCTTTAAACACACCTAGTCCAGTTTGTAGTTCATGGATTTCAACGCCATAAGTGTACACTGCACTATATAGTCGACGTAGAAATGGGCACAGTTTAATATCTTAGGCTAAATGTCAATTGATGGCCCATACAGGCAGTACAGATCTATCCTCAGTTGACAACACACAAGTTAGATACGTGTATCCACATTTGGTTGTGTATTCTCAGTTGACTGCAAAAAGTCGCTGAGGTGTATCAACTGGGGATATAGACTTTTTACGGTCAACTGAGGACGTCACTCGTAGAAAGCTCATAACAAAAGGAAGTTCACTTTTAGATATTACAGCTGTAGACTGATGCATGCAGCTAAAAATAGCACACACAAGTTCAGACTTTATGGTGTCAATTGGGGATACACAGTCACGTGTGCATGGGTATGTCTACTGGGGACATTCAAGCTTATGCTCAGTGGAAAGCTCATACTAATAGGAAGTTTATTTTTTTTAATATTACAGCTGTAGATTAACGCATGCAGCTAGAAATAGCGCTTTAGTAAACCGGACTTTATGAAGTCAACTGGGTAATGGGTATACACAATCAAGTGTGGACACACAACCAAACGTGGATACATTTCTTATTTGTGTAAAGTCCGTGTCCCCAGTTACCACTAAAAAGTCGGAGGGGGCCTATTCCCCAGTTGACATGCCTTACAAGTATGTGTGTGTGTGTTCAGTGTAACGTCATTATGACGTCAGAGTTTGTTTACAATACAGTACGTTCAGTGCATTGTTATTGACAAAGGAAACAAGCAGCAGCGTACCCTCCTAAGACTGAGAGCTTGCATCGAGGCCAAAGGTGGCCACTTCTAGCACAAACTTTAAAGATTAGTTTAGAATGATTGTGTCCTCACGATTGCTTCAAATTTTGTAATAATATGTCCGGTTTTAATGATTTTACATTAACTTATTTGTAGGGGTGTCGCTAATTTTGGAACTCGGTGTAGAAATTAGATCAGTTTCTTAAAGGGGTTCGATGGAAAAATGAGTGAGAAAGGCTAATTGGAATAACCAAGACCCATGTGCAGGTATGCATGCCAGGTGTGAACAAAGTCGTGTTGAGAATGTGCTTTGTATTGTTTGAGTGGCTAATCTCTGTCTGTTGCACCATTTGACAATGTGCACACTACGTGGATGGTTTTCGTGTACTACAGGCACTGAAAGTTCTGCGTACGGCCGAATATGCACCCTTTGTCGTTTTCATTGCTGCGCCAACCGGTCTTCTCGTCAACAGCGTAAGTTCAGTAGTTACAGTACTGCAGAGTCAGTTCATGAGAGATGCTTGAGAAGCAGTCGGTTTTTGTGGAATTGTGACAAAAACTCAGTATGTCAGGTTTCTGATTTGTGATGTATAAGCCTAGTTGTTGCAGAAGACACAGAAGACATGCCTTTTTGATGACGTCACCAGAGCACCGAAATAATACACCATGTCTCGTTCGGGGTGACCCCCTTCGAATTTATGGAACAGTTTTACAGTTCATGAAACTAGAGTCTTCCGGGCAGCCGACAGTGAAGATTTGGTTATCCTAGCTTGCACCGTTTTTGACTGATCCATCTGTGTGACGAATGGACAGATGGTCAGACGGACAGAATTGCAATGGCTAAGATGTGCTACAGCAGTAGCTGCTGTTGTGCATAAAACAAGCCTTTTTTAAACAGTCCCGTGAAGCAGTGGCCTATTTTAATAGTTTTTGGCATGCAACACCGCAAAGAAACTTGACATAAATGACTTTAGTCTTGCCCAGCTGAGCTCACCTTAATACTGTCGCTGCATTACCTTGTGTAATGCGGAAGTCGTAGTTCAGCCATTTACAACAATGAATTCATATTGGGTAGCGTTGTAGACATATTGTTCACGTGGTGTTTAACAGGACAGCAGTTTGGAGCGGCTGCTGCATGAGAGTGAATTGTTGGAGAAGGCTTACGAGCATTACTTTGACAGGAAGATTATCAACAACGACATCGATGAGACAATTCAGATCTTACGACGTTCATTGGACGAGGTTTCACAGACGCCACAGTGGGTCCCCGTCAGCTGGGTCTATTAACTGTGCCATTGAGTCAGAGTATCATTAGTATTTATTGTGGAGCTTTAGGAGTTGAGGCCCCAGAGTGTTTATCAGACTTCAAACAGATACTGGTTATAAACTGCTGATTTTTTCATGGCCGAAGTCAGGGAAACAACCTGCAACTTTTGACAGGGAAGTTTCGCGATGCAGACACTTTTCAGCGTTCATATCTTGTTCGTTACATGGTGGATGGTGAGGTGTGTTTCTGGTGTGGAGTTTGGTATCATTTTTGTCACATTTCAGTGCATTTTATTTGATCGCATTTCAGATATAATAATACTGCTGGCTCGAGTTGTCGGAAGGTTTGTTGCTAATATCGTCGAACAATTTCACATGTTATCAGGCCAAGTTCCACAAGGGCAAGCAAAACAGTGGAGTTCAGTGGCCAGTTGTCATCAGGGATTATTGACTTATCAAACTGGCCTGATGCGTTTTTCACTTATCTGACTACTGCTATAGTTATACAAGTCTATGTAACTGTAAGTTTCTGATGGCCAGAAACGATCAGCCAGTTGCCAATTTGCCACCACTGTGCATCTTAGATAACTTACATAGCCATCAACATGGGCTTTATAGGCAGCTGCAGCCTCTCAGATGATAGTTTTTACACTGTGGGCCATAAAAACGTGCCACTTTACTTTTGTCCATATCTTCACCAATTATTGACTAGACTGTGTGGGTTACACAGTCTAGTGTCATACGGCTTTACGAAAATGTTTGTTTGTTATTATCGTTATACGTGCATATTTCATTTATATTTCACAAGGTAGTGTAGAGATGCATTTACGGTGTGGTTGGATATATAATAGTTACTTTATTGCAACTTGTCCGCAGAGTGTGTCAGTAAAGGAATTGTGAAAATCGCTCAATAATTGGCGAAGATATGGACAGAAGTGAAGTGCCACGTTTTTTATGGCCCACCCTGTAGACAGAGATAATGTACAAGCCAGCAAGACATCTGTTGGCTGGCAGATGAATGCCTGGTGCTAGTCATTACTGTGTGGCTTGTAATTACTGCATTGTTTCGGTGTGTCATCAATGAGCGATGTTGAACGTAAGGCGACTGGTCAATAGTCCGAAGGGGCCCTAGTCTGAATTTAGCCAGGTTCCGATCCACCATAGTCACTGGCCACCATAACTATTAACCAAGGCTTGCCATAGCTAAGGTCTGCCACAGCCACAGATGCAATTCCTGCCTATTCTTAAGCCTGTTACTAACCCTATCCCGATCCCAAACCCTCGCACTGTTTGGACTAGTGCCTTTTCAGACTAGTGAACCGCCCCCAAGCATAATGCTACTACTGCTGCTTTTTCGACTGCTGATCATGTTTAATGACTGTAAAAATAACAATTTCGATAATGATGATAATCTGGTTCATTTATATAGCACCAGTGTGTCAACAAGACTTTGGAGATGCTGTATTCATCCTGGGAATACGTGACCAGCTTTCTAAAATTGTTAAACGCTGAAACTCTTAAATACTGCTATGCATTCAGTTAGTAATATTTCTTCTGATGGCAAAGAAAAAGGCAGAAGTTTGAAGTAAGCAGCCCAGAAGAGGAGCTATCTTACTCTTGCAAATGAAGATTGCATAGATGGTTGGCAGAAGTTGCTTGTGTGTTTTTGCAGTTGTCATTCTTTTGGCGGGTAAAGTTACATTCTGTTTTATGCCGTGAAATGTTACTTATATGTCAGAGCGAACCAAGTGCATTTGGCAGCAGGGCTCCGCATAGAGCCAAGAAAATATTTGGGAGCTTGAACCTTTCCGCAGCAAAATTTTATCTACATTTCTGCATGTTGATGTTCTGTAAGACGAAAAATAATTAAATTAAAAGGCCTCAAAACAGTGATGCAGGTGATGCATTATGTTATGTTGTGTTATTATAACCTGTGTATTTAGTTAGTATTTAAAGGTCCATGGCCACGGTCAAAGTCACTTACACAATTTATATAGCTCTTAATTAGACATTTTACCATGCATAAGAGATATTGTTGATTTAAGCTTTGTATATGAAATTAATGCCTGATTGTGACGAAAATATGGCCTTACATTACGTTATGCAAAACAAGAAATTTGAGCTAAGGCTCACGAGACGCGCGAAAGCCTATAGCAGTTCCTGTTCGCAAACGCTCAGTCTGTCTCCAGCTGATTTCACGAAAGACTGGTCAACAACGGTAAAATAACGACTTTTACGGGGGTACTGCTCTTTGATGCCCTCGTGCGCAGGTTTCCTTGAACCTAGAAAATCGAGACATAGACCGTCAAAATCTACGTTCAATGCTATAAATTTCATATGCAGCTTGTCTATGTCTATCTCAATTTGTTTCAGCGCGATTCGCTCTTGAAAAGTGTCTCGCAACCTAAAATCGCCATAAAATCCATTAAAACCCCTATTTAAGCGTTCAAGGTCATCCAAGATCATTGAAATTGGTGGCAATCGAGAGCCAGTGTATGACTTCTTATTAGTGACTCATAGTAACCTAGGCCCTATCTCGCACTGTTACTGAGATACGGCGACTTATTGGCTAAAAATCACAAATTTTGCCCACCCCCCTCTCATTTAGCGCCCTCGTTCGGGGTGACCCTCTTCGAATTTATGGAAAAGCTATACGGTTTTTGAAGCTAGAGTGTTCCGGGCGGCTGACAGTGAAGATTTGTTAATTCTAGCTTGCACCGTTTTTGACTGATCCACCCCTGTGACGGACGGTCGGACAGACAGACAGAATTGCGATGGCTAAGACGTGCTGAAAGCAGTAGCTGTTTTCACGCGTAAAAATCAAAGCACAATCACAACCGGTGACGTCATCAGTTTAGCCCGTAAACATCATGAATATTAATGGCCTAGCCAGTGTGGTCATTAGATAAGGCTAGGCCATTAGTTATTCATGATGTTGAATTGATGAGCCGCACTGATGACGTTACTGGTTGTGCAGCCTAGCCAAAATGGCGTCGCATTTACTACATCATGTCTGTAAATCACTTTAACTGTAAGTTTCTCCGTGTTAATATAACTCTGGACGGCGATATTACTGTCAAAATTATCAGAAAATTATGCAGTTTTAGGAAAATGGCTGAAAGTATATGTTAATTTTGTTGTCTATGGACCTTTAAACAGTTTGAATGACCGTCCAGACGTACCTGTCCCTACATGTCCATGTGCAATTTGTTGATATGTTTTGCGGAAGTTGAATATGTTGGACGTATAGCGTTTTAGTTCAATCTGCATATGACTAGACCACCATAGTTGTGTTGTGTAGCATTTGTAGTTGTTTCTTGGTATGTATATGTCTTGAATTGATCAGATTTATTGTGTAATAATAATGTGTTAGTGATTGTGCATTTGACGATTGTAACTGTGTAAAATTAATATAGTTTGCTTACTGATTTTTTACAGTTTGTAATATTGTGCGTGAATAATGTTTGTGTGTCTAATGTCTAGTTTTGTTTTGTTGCTAATAATAGAACCTAACAGATCTGAGAGACTAGCAGAATGCAACTAATAATAATGGCAATGGAGGCTGCTGCACAGAGTGAAAATGACAAAATTGTGATAATGTTGTTTTACTAGACATAATTTTGTTCATCTGCAGAATTTTTTTGGAACAAACACTAGAATATTGATGTTAAGGCATTTTAAAGCTGTTTTTTTTTGCATTTTTGTTACAAATTTCAGGGATTTTAGACATTGCCATTAGCCTCGAAGCATCTCTTTTGTCATTGACCTGGTCTTGCACTAAGTTGTTTTGGTTTTGTTATTGTAGTGAAATATTGTGCCAGCCATTAGGTCAATATCTATTTGCAGCATTATGATAATATCATTGTTAGTGATTGACTCAGTCGTGTAGTGAATTCCTGGGATTTTTACCACAAATATTTCATATCAATAGAATTAGGAGAAGAAGTGGCATATATCATTAACTGTCTTTTTCTTTAGTGCTTTGGTGCTGTCATTGGAGCAAGATTCTGGAAATTTTCTGCGCCAATTCTTAGATATGCGTGGTTTAAAATTGAGATTTCTCTGGAAAGCGGTGGGTTGATTACTAGAATTAGTACTACTATTACTCGTGGTAATATTATTAAGTGTTTGATGTTGAATAGCTGTTAGGGATTAAGGAATGGTTGCATAATCTGCGAGATTATAGGAGGTGCGCTAAGGCAACGTTCGATCTAAGCCTATTCTTCTATTTTTCTGGTGGAGTTGGCTTTTTGTGGTGGAACCAACAGCTGGCTGGTTCGCCTGTTGTTGAAAGAACGTCGACAACAAGCCTTGGCATGGCATGTAGACGTCTATACCCGCCGGCAGTCCATCCAGCACAACGGCTGCAAACGACTTTGATTCCCTCCTCCCTCACTCCTCTCATATCGTCTCCAGCATAATCTCAATCTTGACGATGCATGGCGAGAAAAGAGGAGTTAGTGGGCTATTATAACAACAATCTAAGCTTATAGCAGGAAGGGGTGGCGTCGTAGCACTCCCACTGTAATCTTACAGATTATGCATTGAACCATTCCCTAATTCCTAACAGTACTGATATTACCTTTTCTGGAAGCTGTATTTGTGCCATGTTCAAAGTTAGACTTATCATCTGTATACAGTTTGTAACTGCACAACATCCACAGATGCATGCAGAAGTAATTGGTATCTAGTGTTGAGTTGGTGTAAAACGTTCATCTTGATTGCCTTTTGCTAGGCTAGTACCAACCGGCAGCAGTAACCTGTAAAAACATGCAAGGTCTTTTCGACTGTTGTGCTATCGCGTTGTGTCATGATTCTGCAGATTCTTTGGGAAGCATGTAAATCAGGTGGACCTAGTGAATAGACTCATAGGCTGAAACGGTAACTTTTACAATTCATCAATAACCTCTATAGCGACACCTGGCAGACAGTTGTTCCGATGAAGGCAGGAGTGGTTGCCGAAGCGTCAATCTGTAGCAAAATAAAGGTTGTATAATGTATATTGATGAATTTGCATAACTTATTAGGTTGACCAAGTCTTTGTCATTGCAGTTGTTCCAATAACACGTTTGTGTTTGTGTTATTTCTGTTATCGTCACGTGTGCTTGCTGCTGCCCGTACTTTCATTAGATCGTTTCGTGACTTCTTTGTGCCAATAACGAGCAGATAGTTGTAGCGTTTTGATGTTGTGACTGACTTAAGTGCCTTAACCAGCACACACCCGATGTAAAGTGTGATGTGTTGTTGTTATAATCTGTCTACCTGTGTAACGAGTGACGTCACATGACGTCATTGTGTATTTGTGTAGTTGGCTGTTTCTGTTCTGGCTATGAGAAAAGTCATTTTCAGCAAATGAAGAAGGTATTTTTAATTGAACAGGGCAAGTTAGTGAATCACTGTGGGCATTATGAGCTACTGCTGATGACATCACAAAGGAAATCTTGCCAAAATTGCCACGAAAGCTGGCCAAACGTTCTCTAATCGGAATTAGATTAATTTCATTATTGAAACACCAAAAACTTACGTACTTTTAAACTCGTGTGATGTGTACTTGGATCGGTGATGCATAACTGTAACTGTTTTGCGGGCATCCGTGTGTCGTGAATTGCAGGCCTTTAGTGCACCTCGTGTATATGTTGTAGAAAGGTGCTACTTTTATTTCTAGGATGTGGACCGATTCTTTCGACTAGGCATATTTCACTGTTGCATTCACACATTAGATGCGGAGAAATATGAAATAAAACTTGCGACCGCCATCCCCGCTCTTCCTGTAAATTTTGTTGCTGCTCTACCTTGGCAAAATTTTAATATTCGGCTTCACTTTGCAGCATTACAGCACCTATTCAGTTCAAAGATGGTTTAAAGTCGTTTATTTGCAGTAAATAATTTTCAGAGACGTTGCAGTTTTCATTCGTACATGTATGCAGACTAATTTACAACCCATGTTTAAAATACACCGTTAGCTGAGTAACTGAGTTTGATTGCGCAGAGAAAACTGTTGTGCCGCGGAGAGCAGCCAGAAAAACAAGCAGACTAAACAAGTCTGTCAGCAGATTTGAGGCAAGGTTGCAGATTTTATTCCAGCGTCTTTTCCGCTTCACTACTGAAATATCTGCTATTAAAATCGGTTCTTATTTGCCATCTGATCGTTAAAATGAAACTGGCGCCTCTTTTGCTGGCGCACAGTGTGCACATTAAGGCTTGTACATATAGGCAGAAGTGTGCGAGCCTGTTCGTGTATTAAATGATGACGGTCATTAGTACATAATAATATAGACTTTACTGTTGTCGATGTGCGCTGCCAGTGTTTCTGTCTCTCGCTGCTTCTGTAGTGATAACAAACAATAACAAATGTTGACGCCGAGACGCTGCGTTTATTTTTTTATATCATTCAAGCAGCTCAAGCTTACTACAAGAGTAACAGTCAGGTAACGTAGCCAAACTACGACTTGCGTACATTTCTGCAGAAGGGTGAACTTATCACGTATGTTTGTCAGTGGTAAGTGTAACAGGTTAAGCAAAGGTTTTAACGCTGTGGGTCTCTGGTTCAACAGAAAGTTATGGGCACTCAGTTGCGATGCCCGCAGGGCTGAAGCTGGAAGGGCTAAAAGCGGGGTAGGGTTTGGGGAAGTCCCCTCCCCACCCACCAGCTAAGGGTGTGGGGAACGTTGCTCCTCTGTGGGGTCTATGACGAAGCTCACTCGCCAAGGGTTACGATACTTTCTGCATTTTTTGATCACCCTATTTTCTGCTTTGCCGCGCCAAAACGTATATTTCAGATTTTTCTTTATTTTAAGAATTAATGGGATGGCGCCATTTTGAACACTTATTTATCGAACGACCCTCGTATTTCAATAGACGTCAAGTTAACACACCGGTATTTCTATTTTCACTCGGTTTATCGTGTTAATCGTGTTAAATGAGCAGCAGATTCAACAAGATTGTACAGGCCCAAAGCCAGCTCTTGCCCAAGTAGCAGTATGAACAGGCACTAAGTGCAGATACACGGATCATAGTGAACTTCCATGGAAAACTCTGGAATGATCAGGGAATTACATGCAACCTCAGGAAAATTGTAGCGTACAAAATACAATGTAGGCCTAGTTTCTGTCGTCATTCAAATACAGATGACTGGATAAACATGGTCATTATAATCTCAAGAAGGTCACTGTTACATGGGCCGCGCCAGAGGGGGGTGGCCCTTGTTTTCCCAGCTGCTCTTCCCCAGGAAAAATTCTGATAGTGATAAAGTGCCCTCTGGTAACCATACATATGCCAAGGTGTGACTTATTAAACGTCATTTTTGCAAGAAGCTTCAAATATCTGATATTTTTGCGTTTCCAAGTATTAACAAGAAATCGCGAGCATTATTTTCTCCTGTATTCTTTTAACTGCTTTTTAATTTCTTTCTTTTCACACCGCAAATGACGTCATCGGTCACATGACCATTCGACTCTCGAAGCTCGACTTTCTATGGGTGGTCCATAGTGACCATGCGTCTATCTAGCACCGTTATTGAGATATGGCCGTTTGAAGTTCTTCCAGGAAGGCTTTTCCAAGAACAGAGGTCGGTCGTCGGTCGGTCCTCAATATTACACTGATCTCATATACTCCGCTACGTTAGAAACGTAGCGCGCGAGGAGTAAAAAAGCAGGCAAATTTGCGGCTTCCATTGCACGTCCAAAAGCTAAAAGTGTAGGCTTCAGGGGGGGCTTTCCCCCCTGATCCCCGACCAGAGGCTCTGCCCCTGGACCCCGCTACATCTTTTCGATGCACACAACAACTGAATAAAAGTCGATATTTTTGCGTTTCCAAGTATTAACAATAAATATTTTAGATTGTGATCAATCTAATGTACTCCTCGCGAGCATTACAAATATTGCCCCCCCTGTGTCATGCCCTTGCCCCCTTTCTCTGCCCCTAACTTTAGATTCCTAGCGCCGCCCATGCACTATTACAATTACTTTTTGTTGCGACAACTTCGAAAATTACGTTTATGGTTCTGGAAAATGTTAGAAAACTCACGGAATTTTTTTCTCTTAACTTTGCTGCCACCCCGAGTGTAGCCTAGTACTAGCTTAGCTAATGAAATGGAAAATTGCACGCAAGTCATTCGTGCATTGATTCATGCATTCATAGAGTTTATAAGTGATTTTGTTCAATGTTTCAACTTCATTGTCAGTTACATCCAAAACGTTCTAACGTAAAACCGCGAAATGCATGCATTTATTACCATCACCGGTATAAGTCCAGGCCTCATAAGAAAACATTCGAACAAATGACCGTGAAGTAACGTGAAAAACACGTAGATGACTGTAATAACTTATACAACGAGAAACAAGAGTGAGAACCTTCTGAAAGCCAAAGCTTGTAACGGAGATCCGCATTTACAGAGATTGGCGCCTAAGCAGACATGTGAAAATCACACTGCTGACAATAAAACCTAGAGAAAAATGCGGAAATAATAGAACAAGACAGAAATAATGATGGCACAATACGAAGTGATACAAGAAATTTGAGCTAATGCTTACGAGACGCGCAAACGCATATAGCAGTTCCGGTTCAGTAGTTTAGCTGAAAATTGGGGTGTTCACGCTAAGTTAATATACAAATACCAAATTCTCTATCTGGATCGCATACCGGTAACGATAGTTCCGTGGCGCCATTATGTGAATGATATAGACTTGTGTCGCAGTCCGAAATCGCCAAAAAAATCCATGAAACCCTCTACTTTGGCGTTCAAGGTCATTCAACTTCATTGAATTCGGCGCCAATCGAGAGCCAGTGTACGATTTCATATTAGTGATTAATAGTAACCTAAGCCCTATCTCGCACCGTTACTGAGATAGGCCTACAGCGACTTATTGGACAAAAATCACAAATTTTGCCCACCCCCGCTCTCATTTAGCGCCCTCGTTCGGGGTGACCCTCTTCGAATTTATGGAAAAGCTTTACGGTTCCTGAAACAGAGTCTTCCAGGCACCCGACGGTGAAAATTTGGTGATCCTAGCTTGCATCATTTTTGACTGATCCACCCGTGTGACGGACGGACAGACAGACGGACAGAATTGCAATGGCTGAGACGCGCTGAAAGCAGTAGCTGTTTTCGCGCGTAAAAATCAGGGAATAGCAGTGACCATATTAAGTAACGTTCTGGCTGCCCGAGATAGGCTATTTTGAGCCGCCAGGACAAAAAAGACATCTGTATCAAATAAGAACTGTGAAAAAGGTGCGCAGATTTGTGCAAAGTAACAGTAGCAACTTTAGCAAGCAATAAAACAAGAAGCCCAGCTGTCGCTAGTATAGCCGACCGTACTGGATGTCAGTCACCTTCATGACCATTCAAGGTCGATGATTTTCAAGTCACTTGAAAGCCAATATGCAACTTCCTTTCAATGATCAATAGGCCCTATCTCTCACCGTTAGCCACACTAGTGCGTAATGGCCTTTAAGGTCATCTAAGGTCAATAATTTCCATCTAATCCGGCAGGGCGTATGCCACTTTATATTAGTAATTAATAGTAACCTAGGCCGTATTTTTCGCCGTTTTTGAGACGGCCAGTTTTCCGTTGAAAAACGCACATTTTTTCCTACCCCTTTCATTCAAGCCCAAACTTGAAAATGTCTTTTTTGGAGTAGATGGCTGAAATTTTGCATGCCCGAGTTTATAAACCTCTAAAGGAAAAAGCAAAGGACACGTGTAAAATCTTGCTGAGGAAAGCCATAGAGTCACTCACGGCAGTAACATAAGGAATCCGATCGAGTGCAAAATAGCAAATACAACGATCGCTAAAATGAGTGAATACAGCGCACAGCACTCAATGTTTTAACCAATATAAGCTTATTGTTGATCGAGCCAGCGACCACAAACATTTATCCGATTGTTCTGGTTGAACCGTATACAAAAACAGCTTCAAACAAGGATATGTATAATATTCGCCGGATGATGCCCAGACCTGCTGGGCAATACATTCAAATACAGTAATAATGGAAAATATATATTCTGTCTGAAACAACGTGCTACTTTTATTTTGTAAACAAGTCCATGAAACATGTTGCCAATTTTAATAATTTTTGGCATGCAACGTCGTAGCTTGACGTTAAAGACTTTGCCCACTCATTTTCGTTAATTATTAACCGATTCCTGCGCTACACGGCTTGAATTCATTGTTATGAACGGCCAGACTACGACTACTCATTTCACAAGGTAATGTAGCAACAGTATTGAGGTGGGGTGGGCAAAACTATTGTCACGTTTCTTCATTATGTTGCTTGCCAAAAATTATTAAAATCAGCCGATGTTTCCCGGAGTTATTCAGATAATAAAAGTGGCACGTTTTGAGACATGCTGTAGACTAGATCTCATCATCTCAAGAGCATTTTAGAACAAAACCACTCTTCAACTTCACGTATACGGCGACAAAAAATCATTAGAACGTGAGCTGAATAGAAGGCTGGGTGTAAGACGGCCAGCGTCTTAGTCCCGCGGTGTAAACTCGATCAACAGCGGGCGATCAGGCACTGTAAACGGCATGTGAATCATACCCATCTCGGCGTTGTGACTCTTCAGACGATACTTCTGCAAGATCTGCATTCGCAATAGTCAATCAGCCGATCAATAAATCGATCCATCGATCGATCCATCAAATGGTTTGATAATTGCTAAAATAAGTTCTCTAATGGTGAAGGATAATGCTGGTGATATAGCTTTTTATGGGAAGCCCATTTCAGAGCTACGGAGCGTCACCTGCCACACGCTGCCAGACGACACAGGTAAATGTGCCCGCCTTAACCCCAGCCAGATAGGCCGGTACTCGATTTACCTACCCCGGAGGGACGGAAGGCTGAGCTGACCTAGGCGGCTGGTTACATACCGAGGCAGTCACCCATCCAAGTACTAACCCGGCTCGGCGTAGAGTAACTTCGTTGATCTGATGAAACGCGTTGCCACCAACCAAATGCGCTCAAAACACCAATGTGCTCGATTAGCTTCTGGAGAGAATTCGGATTGTGTCGTGGATCTTCTTAAATTTATTTTAAGAATTTTTACCGTTCGCAAACTGACATTGTAGATATCTCAGCAAGACGTAAGTGGATTTGGATTAATTCTAATTAAGCGTGGTTTAAAAACTAATTGAGTAGATTTTATTTTGTGGCTATCAGGATCACGATCAGGAACAAAGAACTTTAAAGACTATCAAAAGCATAGCGCAGTACTGGGTGTTTCTACTCGTTATTATTACTATTATTAGCCGACAGTACTTAAGTATCGGTCGAGCTTATGGTACGGTTGTCGTCTGTCGTCGTTCGTCTGTGTATTGTGGGTAAACGGTGCAAGATAAGGCCTAGGTTGCTACTGATCACTATTAGAAGGTCGCATATTGGTTTTCAAATAACATAAAAATCATTGACCTTGGATGACCTTGAAAAGTCATAACGCACTACGGTATGCCAATCGTGCGGTATTGTGGCTAAACGGTAAGTCGGAAGGGTCGGCGATGGTATCATCGCATAGAGCGCTGGCAACTTTCTATATAGGCTGTCAATAGTAGCCATGTTTCCATCTGCAGCGGTTTGGCCGCAATTTTTAATAAGGAAGTTTTAAGCTATAAGTAGCCGTATTTCGGAAATAGTAAGAGATAGGGCCAAGGCCAAAGTTACTATTAATCATCAGTAGAAAGTAGAATACGCCTTTTGAGATTACATGATAATCACTGACCTTGGATGCTTTTGAAGACCGGTACGCGCTTTGTGGCTAAACGGTGCGAGACAGGACCAAGGTTGCTAATAATTATCGATCACTAATAGAAAATTACATACGCCCTTTCAGATAAAATGAAAATCATCGATTTTGTATGAACTTGAAGGTCACTGACAACCAGTACGGTCGGCTATCTTAGCGACAGTTAGGCTTCATGTAAACAAAGGGCACATCAGCTAGTGAAGACGAATGCTATAGAAACAGACCGCTATGACGGCCGTGTAAAGGCCCTGCTCGGCGAATCGTTTTCCAGGACAGGCGCGCAGACCGTGACTGAACGGAAGCGACAGGAAGGCCGAGTCACGTGGCCAGATACTATTACTAAGGGTCTACTATTACTACAACTACACTCTACAACTACAACGACAACAACAACAACTACTACTACCACCACAACTACTAGGCTACTCCGTGAAAGGTACACTGTAGGCCGAGTCCCGTGGCCATGTACTGTAGAATTGAGCCCGTTCATCACGCAGCCAGCGCTCTGGGTGGTACTCGAGAGGTCTGGGAAAATATTCCTCCGTGCGACTCATGGCGGCCATGTTGGCAAATATAAACACCTGTCAGCAACACGTACACATCAAGGTTAAGAGCTAAAGCGATACATAGGGTTTTATACAAATGAGAGATTCACAGAAAATACAGTAAAAAAATACGTTTAAGACAACTCACTATAAAACATGACGTATCCATTGTGTATGTATTATCTATAGGCTATATTTCTAATTAAGATAGTAAAATGTATTATAGCTTCCACTATGCCTAAATGGCACTGACAACGGCACTGCATTCGCTTAGATTATGCTTAAAATGACTGATTGGTATACCCCTTTAGGAACTCGATATCCACTGAAGACCGTGTCTTCCGGCATGACTCGACCAGACCCGCCAAACACTGGGTAATGTAAACGGAAAGATTCTCGAAGACAGGCCTTGAGGTAGACCAAAGGAGACTAGACCAGATCAGAAGGTATAACCAGAAAGAACACTGACGTTACGATGACCACTCTACTCGTACGTTTTTGAAGTAAATCATAGGATAGTGGTCCTGGACCAGAAGAACCTACGGTTAACGATAATGGTGACGCTACACTTTGAAAGAGCCGAAACAGAGAAAACGATAAATATATTAAGCTGACGGTAACCATCATGCCACTACCGGGCCTTGAGGTAGACCATCTTCTGCATCGTTTCTCCAGTTAGAACGGTAGTGGAAGTATCGGGCAGAACTTGCTGGATCTCGGCGTAGAGTTTCTCCTGTTTGTCCGGGTTGCTGGCAATGTTATGCAAAAAGAACGACAGCGCATTGCCGGTCTGCAAAGAAATAAACACAACGAATTGCCAAGGATGACAATCAGTAACAACAACTTAATTCTTACGAGTACCAGTCCCGTCGTGGCAGGTGGGGCGGGGGGGAATTCCTCACCCTAAATTCCGATAATTGTCGGACAATTGTTTTGTCGGAAAATTTTCGTAAAAAAATTTAAAATTTGGAGCTGAAAACCATCCTTTTGGTAAAAGTTTGAGGCAAAGTTGAAATTTTAGCACCCATAATCTTCTCTGTCGAAAAATTGAAACTTTCTGACCGCATACTTTTTAAGCAACTATGCCGCTGATAAGTAGCCTACAGTTGATCTCGACTTCGACGTTCGACGTTGCCAGAATTCGGTTTAGTGGATTTGCCGCTGTAAATCCAGGGCACATCGCCACATTCACACCCTAAATGTGTGTGCGCGTGCCTACGAGTTGCAATGTCCATAAATGAAATGATTTCACTACTTTTATTCCCACCATACACTCTACGCCACAGTGATGTGCAGTTCCACTCCTTTCCCTCCCGCGGAAAGTGACGTCATTTATAGACGACCCTATCATGTGCGACACTTTTTTCTTTCTCTTCTGAATGAATGAAGTCTTTGGACATAACTGAACAACAGCAAATCTTTTTGTACAAGATGGACAACTTTGTTTATCTTGTATAATTTTCATATTTCAGCACTGGGTTTTAGGCGTAACTAGAATGGCATGTAGTTGCAACAGCAGAGCAGTGCGATTGAATAACAGTAGTGCAGTGCGCATCCGCTTTGTGGTCGATACTCGTTACACACACTGTTCATCTGGTTCATTAGACTTACGCGCCAATAACAATAATTATGATCGACAATGGAGAGGAAACTAAGTGACGAGAAGATAAAAAAGCGGTAAGCAGCAGACCGACCGAGTCGATTCCTGTGCGGAACAAAGCCATGACAAGATTGACGGCGAGTTCAGTAGACACGCGTAGATCAGAGGAAGAATCAGAGGAGAAAGATAAACCAGAAGAACACACCCAGATGACGGTGACGACGGTGACGTTTAGGTAGACTTTCGGTAGCGAGGTGGAGAAGACGAACCTCCTGTAGACAATAATGGTGACGCTGCGTTTTGAGGTACACGTGGACGCAAGAACTGTAAACCGGAAGAACTGCTGTCAATGAGGTTGAGAGCGAGCCGAGTGGACACGCGTGGATCAGCGGTCAGTGAATCCAGCACGCAGACGGCTTCGTCACTGTGCATTGCTCCGCTGAACGGACACGCACCTTGCCCGCTCGTGACGTCATCGCGTGACGTCATCAGTCGAGTCATCCTGCGTCCGGTGCGCCGCTGCGCTGCCTCCACGTACTTCCCCATTATTCTAAGCACACACCAATCAACCGACGCGTCCGTCCGCCAATGATCTTGTTGTGTGACCGTGCTATTAAATTAGCCCAATAGCATATTTCTACCGTAATTTTTCTTCCACGTCTAAGACTTTTATTATGCCTGATTGTTATGGTTTAAAAAAAGTTCAACGTTTTTTGAGACACAGTGTGTATTCCAAAATCCAAATCCATGTTTTGTCTGACCGTTGAACTGGAAACCAAGTATAAAAAAGCAGCTCACAATAACTGACTTTACCAAAATCGCCAGAACTCGTATGTGTGGTGTAAAATCCGAATGAAGTACATGAACACGTTTAATGGGTACGATTCCCTAAGGCACGATGATTACGTTTTCAATAAAGCAAGTCCAGCGAGTGGCCTGGAATAGATGAGTGCTGTATATACATACTGTCTCATAGTGTTGGCGGCGCGCTCAAAGCGCTGGTAGGTCGGCGTGCGGAAGTAGCGGTACCAGGGAAAGTTGAACATGGTGGCGCGGAAACAGACGAACGTCTCGGTGATGGCTGCCGTCAGTTGTCGAGCGTCGTTGTTACGCGGCGCCACCATGCCGTCCGCTCCCGCCTCCGACGTCTCAAAGGTTCCGATCCGCTCACCGAAACACACCGCCGCGATAGCTGCTCGATCCACAGCACATTTCAACGAACTGTACTGAGGGAAACGTAAAAGGACATGCGTCCAAACGACATACAGACCAGCTAACGCTAAACATCAACAGCAAAAATGCGAGTTTTCACCCAAACCTGGGTTTTTACCTATACAGAATGTGAGTACCGCCATAAAACGCGACCATCCGTCAGACACCGAAAGTCTTAGACGCTGACCGTGAACTAAACCATGACGACACTACTTGTGACTACTAGGTATGCATTATTTTCTTGCAGTTTTTGACGTCCGCGGTGACTCTGATGTATCCTTTTACTTTTGCAACTAAAAATTGGCACTCGTTTCTTTAGGAGCATTCACGCCATGGCATTTTAAATTTTTTCCTAGGTTTTATGCTTTCGAATTAAAAGCGCGTATGAGAAGACGGCCAGACAGACGGGCGGACGGACGGGCAAGGCACGTAATGCGACCTACAGTACGAAGCCGATGTGTTTGCGTGGAATATTGTGTAGCGTGCGCGCGTGCTTACATTCCATGGTGTACTGAAACAGCTTCTCGTAGAGGTTCGGAACGATGCCGTCCGAGTCGGCGCTGTTACAGAGCGTGTCGGCGAAGTCGCGAGCGACGGGCATCTGAAATTCGAGGAACTTGGCAGCGCTCGTCGGCTGCATCATCAGTTTCTGCACGCACGATCGCTGTCTCGCCCACTGCGGACCGTCTCTGCAAACGCCATCAGTTAACAGCATAGATGTAAAAAAACATTTTTTAAAATGTTTTTTACAAAAGTTTAAAAACATGTTTTTATGTTTAAAAAATATTTTTGATGTTTTTATTTTTAATGTTTTTTTTCAATTTCTATTTTTTTTTTATTTTTAAAATGTTTTTTGTGGTTTTTAATGTCGTGTTTTTTGTTCTTGTTAAAACATAAACGTACAAAATTACAAATATGATTCATTTCTCGTGGGCAAATTGCGTTCGGCTGTTTTTGATCTGTACATTTAGTACATTCCGGTTTTCAGTCTTTACAAATGGTAGGTTTTTGTTTTTAATTATTTAAGTCAGATATTTTTTGCGTGTATAATGGCGAAGAAGTAGCGATTGGAAACATCTGCAGTTTAATGTTTTTCATGCACGTTTTTATAATGTTTTTATAAAAGTGAAATAACACGTTTTTTATGTTTTTTTTCTTTGCAAATCAAGGTTTTTAACATCTATGGTTAACAGTCGATGACGTCGTCGCAGGGGAAGGGGTGGGGAAGCAAATGCCCCGAATTTCAGGCTGTCGGAGACGGAGCTAAAACTCCCCTTCCTTTCTTATAAAAATTGAGGGACAAAATTGAATTTCTGAACACCGATAATCTCCTCTGTCGAAAATATGCAGCGTCTGTCGGACCTACTTTTTAAAAACTCGCACAGAGCGACGTACCTGAACTGAACTGAACTGACATGGCTGAGTTTTTGCCGAGCTGACCAATGTACAAGCAGTAATACATTAGAGTAGACACCGTCTAACGGCGTCGGTGGTCCTCGTAACTACGCGCTCGTATGCGTCAACTAATGACCAATGAGTTCGCCCTGCTTGCCCATTGGTCAGACGCCGTTGTTTGAAGTGGACAAAACTGCGCGGTAGGTCAGCAAAGAAAGTCGATGAAACTTGATAGGGGGCCTACATGTGTACATAGTTACATGCTGAGCCTCAAGCTGAGTTATATCAACTTCAATTTGCCAGAAGACAGCGATGAACAAGTACCGGTAGACAGTGTCAAAATATTTTCCACGAATAATATTGTCAATCATTTAACGAAGTATGCATTAGGGACCTACTTTATTAACTTCTAACTATTAGGCCTACTAATTATTGTCGGTAGTCTACACGTAAACTGCGCCACAACATCAGAAATGTGAATTGCGGGAGGCTCACTCTTCACTTTGTTTTCCCATTTCTTCTCTCCCCTTTTCTCCTTTCTTCCCCTGTTCCCCCCTTTTCCTCCCCTTAGAATTAACACCCGCAAATTCCACTTAGGGGAGCTGGGGCCAGAGGGCTGTGAGCTCCCGAGCGGGGTCTTGTCTGGGGCAGAGCCCCAGCCGTAATCAAATTTGATGGAATTATAGCTTTAGAATGTGAGATCTGGTGGCAACAATTTTAGTTATTTTCTGAGTACGATTTTAATATATATCTTATTAAAAAACTGGGGTTGAGGGTTTGAAGCTAGGGCTCCTTGTCTACGTCACTGATAACACGGAACGTCAGGGGGAAAATAAAATGGCTGACAATTATTCGTCTTCTTGCAGCAACGTCAAGTTTGCAGCATAGATGTTATGAACATTAATTTGCAAATAACACACATAAAAAACATGTTTTTTCACTTTTATAAAAGCATGTAAATAAATATACATAAAAATTGAACCACATTTAGCACAATAACATGTTAAAAACCTACCATTTGTGAAGAATGAAGACCGCAATGTAATGAATGTTATTATATAACCGTGATTATGGTACATGTCAAAAACAGGACTAAATGCAATTTGTCCATGAGAAATGCTGCATCATATTGGTATTTTTGTATGTTTATTATTAATAAAACATAAGAACAAAAACGCGACATTAAAAACATAACAACAACATTAAAAACATTTTAAAAATAAAAACATAAAAATGAAAGAAAAATTGAAAAAAAATAAAACATAAAAACATGTTTTTTTAAAAAAACTTTTATTAAAAAACACATAAAAATGTTTTTAACATCTAAGTCTTATGGTTTGTAGGTCTCTGTATTGTCACTAACTACCTGAAAGCGAAGCCGACCAGTTTGTTGTTGCGTTCCAGATACGAAACTTCAATTCCGGCGATTTTTCCACGACTTGGATACTGTCCCTCCAAGCGAAACATCGTGGCCAGATCGGTAGGATCGAAAAGATGAACCATCCACATCGGGCCAAGTTTCTCTTTGTAAATCTTTCCATAGCGTTCCATGTACTCCATTCGGTTGACGAGAATCTTCTCAAAACTGTATTGACCTACGCGCATTTTGAAAACAATTCAACTGTAAACTTTCGTCGTATTTATTAAGACTGCATCCGTCATCTTACGTTTACCCTTCTACGTATAGTTTAAAATACATTCTTCTAATTATTTTTGTACATTTTTGTCTTTATTTGCAAATTTGCTGTCGTCAGGCGACCGCACAAGTAACGCGACGCTGTGGAAGCTGTTTTTTGATGTTGTTGGTTTTAGCCTCGTGTTTTTTGGTCCTTGATCCCAGTCTTTGGCTTTGAATGCCACGGCTTGGCTTTGACCTTGGCCTTGAACACAAAGCCCTTGTTAACATCACATAGAGAAAGCTGCACGCAGTGGCTTCTATCTCTTTACCTGGTGGGCGCAGCTTGCGCGCAGTTAAAAATAGTGGGGGGGGGGAGTTTGGTTATGGTTGCAGATCAAAACTTTTCCCCTATTTTCACTGGGCGATCTACAGCTTTAACTACAGCTTTTACTTCCCCCTATTTTTGAATCTACACCTTTACTAAAAATTTCTTCCTTAGAAGCCCAAAATAAGCGGGAACGTAAGCACAAGTGGGGGGAACCTGATCCCGAAAATGAGGAGGAGGGAGAAAGTTGCGCCCGATATCGATTCCAGATTTTGAAGGAATAGAAGCCACTGGCTGCACACTGACTTACCGAGTTTGCTGTAGCTGAGCATGTTGCCGATGAGCGGCAGTCCGCGGGGTCCAGGAATCTCATTGAACGGCTTGACGTGGGTCGTCGTCTGGACGCTGGTAGATGCCGCCTGTGAGCCAAGGTCCAGCGGATGATCATCTTCATGTTCCAGCTGGAACTGCCGCAGGTCAGACAGCTCGTCGACGCTGAACGACGGAGCCGTGTAATGTCTGAGCAGCGCCGGCCCACTGACCTTCAGTGACTCTGCCACGACCTTCACCTTGACCTTTAACGACTGGGTCACATTTTCACCCAAGATTTTCAGTGACCTTGCCACGACCTTCACATTGACATTTGAAGATCGTGACCCAGTCATGTTGACCTTTAGCGACTGGGTCACGATCTTCACCATGACCTTCAGTGACGGCGTCATGACCTTCAACTTGGACAGAGGCGCGCACATTGCGATAACGGCTTGAATAGTGTATATGATGAAAGCAAAAGACAAGAAAATGGATTGCCGAAGAAACCAGCTCTTGGCGTTAAAAGCTAATTCTTGACGACAAGAAGTCTGTCGAGAAGAAAGTGGATCGCTGGACCTGCCCGCAGGCCAGACTGTATGATCCTCTGTCGATAGGCCGGGCCCCCTAATGACGCATTGCCAGTCCATGTTCTGTGTGTATGCCGTTGAAAAACGACAATATTGTTAAAAATTTACGCGTTTTCGTGCCGTCGCGCATGCAGTGTTATTTAAATTAGAAAAATAGCTTGTCCATTTCAGGCTGCTGCAGAATGGTTGCAGTCCAACTTTCAAATTTACGAAATTTTTTATTTCACTGCATTTTATTAGACGTGCCTTTATATAATACATATGTACTAAAGCTTTGAAGCTCAGTAGACGTAGGCTACTGACATTATTATTGACACTGGTTCTGAAAGAATTTTTTTACTCGCGACAGCATGTAATTTTTCGCGCGTCTTAGCCATTGTCCAAGCGTCGTCTGTCAGTCTGTCTGTCCATCATCACACTCTGCGGTTGTATCAAAACGGCGCAAACTAGGATCATAAAATATTCACTGTGCTGCCCCAAGGACTCTAGTTTGTTTGTGACAAAACTTGGTGCCCCTGGGTGAATGGGTTTCCCTCGAACGAGGGCGTCAAAAAGGTACCCCCTAAAAAGTTCGTATTTTGCCGCTATTCCATTCCATTTCCACTCCATTTATTTGAAAATCAGTCCACAAGGGACCACTGACACACACAGCAAACAACACATAAAAAACACAAAAACACAGACATAAAAGAAATACACATATTGGCTCGTCTGATGTGAAAACGGTTGCAGATAGATACATACATGCTTTGGTACGAATATTCCTGACACAACTTGCCATTAAACGACTGTTCAGTTTCCCACATCACCCAATGTATACTTCTGCATTACCTATGAAAAGCGAAATATGCGTTGAAATAAACAGAAAACCTGAAAAAAACATCCCCGACACTATCGATCGTAACTTGAATAAAGATCAGCAGATTTTAATAATATTTGGCAAAAATATTTTTGACAAAACTGGCTATTAAATAAGTGTTTTAGTTTTCACCTCACCCAACGTCTGCTTTTGCACTACCTGGAGAAAGCAGACCAAGCATAATACGTGTTAAAATGAATGAAAAACGTCAATAAATTTCATTTATCCTAATCTGTGGGCCCCGACAGCAAATCTATTACAAGGATTGATTGTCGTGCGGCAGTGTGTCTATCAGCTTAAGTTTAGGAATGTTTGTGAAGTCAAAAAGCGACTGGTACAGCCTGGATTGGTCTGGAGCAGAACATTATCGATACTGCTGTCAATGAATGTAAAAAGCATCTTGCCTCGTCACTCGTGTTCGCATACTGGGCCAACACTTGAAGCAATTTTACTGCAGGCAGTTGAAAAATAGACAACTGGATGAAATCTCAGCCAAAGTGTCAGAAATGTGAACAAAATGTGTTTTACGCGTTATGTTAATTAAACAATCATATCGCCTTGGATAAAAAGTGATATTTCGCTGGTTCTGTTTTCCCCAGGTAATGCAGAAACAAACGTTGGATGAGGTGGGAAACTGAATGATCATTCGATGGCAAGTCGTGTCAGGAATATCCTTATCAAAACTTATCAAAATCTGATAATTGATTTTCAAGTTACAGTCGAAAATGTCGGGGATGCTTTTTTGGGACAGTGTATATATAGGAAAGTTTGGGGTTAGAAAAGACTGCAATGTATACGGCCTATATAATATAGGTGAAAATCTCACTGCTGCACGACGTCATACCGTGACGTCATTCCAAGGTTGACTGAACATCGATGAATGACTTTTAGATGGGCCTCCCCGCCCGCCTGGGATTCATTTATTATCTTCTTTGCAGTCAATCTATATCATCCGCACACAGCTATACGAGGTTTTCAATTAGTAATGATGACACGGAGGTCTATAGTGGCGTTTTAGATGTTGCATCGTTTATCCTATCGATTCAGTCACAGGGGTGGAAGGTATTGACTACAGAGTGGGCTTAGTAGGCAGACGACTGTCATCGATATTGTTCAGTGTCAGTAACTGTAACACATAGGCGCAGCGACCTTCGTAGATCAGCTGTCACTAAGGACGCTAGATCAACAGTGCCGACCGTACCTTACTAAAGGTCGAGCTACTGGCATGAGTTGTCGTCCGTCGATCTGTCTGTCCGTCTGTCTCTAACGGATGTATAGTGGCTATAACGGGTACGGCGTAGGGGAAAAGTTTTACACGAATAATTAGCCATGTGTGTTAAACTCGGGCATGCAAAATTTCAGCCATTTACTCCAAGGGAAACATTTTCAAATTGGGGATTGAATGAAGGATGGGAAGAAAAAAGTGCGTTTTCCAACGGAAAACTGGCTAGGCTATATCTCGGAAACGGTGAGATATACGACCCAAATTACTATTAATCACTAGGAAGTCGCATATACCGTGTCAGATTAGATGGAAATCATTGACCTTAGATGACCTTGAAGAGTCATAACGCACTATGCAATGCCAATCGTGCGGTATTGGGGCTGAACGGTAAGTCGTAGGAGGTTTGGGATGGTACCGTCGTATAGTGCGTAGCGACTTCCTTTAGACTGTCAATGCCAATGTGTCCATCTGCAGCGGTTTGGCCGCAATTCTGAATGGAGTGTTTAAAGCTATAAGTGGCCGTATCTCAGAAACGGTGACAGATATAGCCTATGTTACTATTAATCACTAATTAGGAAGTGGCATATATCATAAGAGATTAGATGGAATTCATCGACCTTGGATGACCTTAAAGGCCGTTACGCGCTATTGCGGCTAAACGGTGCGAGATAGGGCTTAAGTTGCTATTGATCACTAATAGAAAGTCGTATACTGGCTTTCAAATGACATGAAAATCATTCACCTTAAATGACCTTGAAGGCCAGTACTGCAACAGGAACTGTATAGGATGCATCGTGTCTTCCCGAGCAAAGCGTCTTTATTGTGAGAAATATTTGCAAAACCTGCGAATGATATTTTCCTTGTTCATTTACTCTTTAGCTACATATAAATCACCTGGCGAGATGACCACGTGCGATGTCTGTTATACTACCGTTCATTGTAGCTTTCGAGACGTTAACATAGCGTGCATGAAACTGTCTCATCTCTGACAAATCGCTTTCTCTCCGTGACTGGAAATTCGGACGATGGGCTTCGGACGTAGGCGGTACGGTCGGCTTTTCCTAGTGATAGCTGGACTTATTGTTATACAGTGTCAGCACAGTAACATGCACATACAATCAGCGGTTAAAACGTATCTTGACTCTTGAGACTTCACATGGTTCCTACTTCTCTGCAAAATTCATTTAACCTGACATTCCAGGAGAAAATAAATCCTTTTCCCTGACCAATTTGTTCACGCCAAATACCAATGTTGGCTTTCAATCGCTTGCAATCGCACTAGAAACAAAGGTGGCAGAGCAAATTTACAAGTGGGGATAAAAAATAATCTGCGAGGGAAGCGAGCAGAAAAAAAATTTGAACTGTTGTACGCAGTCTGCGTAAAAAAGAGTTAAAACTTTTTCTGTATTTTTGTTAACTTTTGCACCCTGGTACTTTGATTTTCCCTGACCTTGCCTGACCCTTATTTTCCCTGACTTTGAAATGTAAAATTCCCCGACTTTTCCCTGCTAGTACAGCCGTACTGCTGCAGGTTGTGATGACCTACCAGCATGGTTATTTAGAAACTGTTCTTATGAACTAGCTGGCATTGTTAGCCACATACTGAATTGTAGTTTTAGCACTGGCGTCTTACC
>Ga0056128_1000230_pt1 | contig 42746 bp, 19 predicted proteins | sample WorMetLIZISLAND2_FD_71113 | JGI IMG/M metagenome (GOLD analysis project Ga0056128, IMG submission 71113) | Marine gutless worms symbiont microbial communities from Max Planck institute for Marine Microbiology, Germany - Olavius geniculatus... ... | reverse complement strand
CGTTATAACATTTAATGATTTCATAACTGACGTTGTTGGTTCGTTGGAGTACTGCAGTGCAGTTGCCTCTACTGTTGGTGCCACAGGAAAACCTCAGCTGGTACTCTGTTCTTAAAATTTCTTGCAAAGTAACACACGCTATTAAGTGCTGATTCTCTAACGATTATTTTTGTCAAAATCTATTGCTATTGAACCAGGACTGTTGGAGTTATTGCAAAAGGTAGCAGGGGTTCGGTTTTTTTGAGACACAGTGTATAAGCCAGGGACGAGTTCACCTGTATCGGGTGGCAGGTAATACTCTGTGATCCTATATGGCAGGTGAGGCGTCTGCAGCACACTGCCGGCTCGAGGCCTTAAAACGGAAATGAGCACTGCTTGCATTGGTCACAGAGCTGTGGAGGGCCTGTTGACTATCAACGATTTAACCTTAACCTTTACTTTTGGCAAAAGCACTGACCAGTGAAAAGTGAAATAGCCTTCCTCTCAGCCAATCAATGCTAACTGTGTCAAAATGGCAAGCTCTATGCTAGCTGCAGAAATATTCCAACTCCAATGCTCATGCAGATGACAATGTAAAATATACAGCTGCATTAAATGTCAAAATCTGTAAAGCTGTAACACAAAGAAATAATTAAAACTAGCAACAACACAAGAAAAGAATAAATGAATAAGCACACTGAAACATACAAACTTCAGACCAAAAAAAAATAATACTACCGAGAAGTCACATTGCTTTCAGGTGCATCTAGTTGGGCAATATTCTCATCCTGTCTGATATCACCATCATTAGAAGAACGTTGCTGTGACTGTGAGCTGCCTGTCTCCAGACCAGTGCTCTGTTCTGTCATCTCAGTATGTGTTGCTGGTGATGAACTTGCTGGTGGAGTGGAAGTATCATACAAAGCCTGACGATCACATAATACATAAGAATGAAAGAAAGGGTGTTTTTTTCTGTTGCAGCGAAAAGCTAGATTGTGATAATACATACAATGCAATACATGAATACAATGGTCATAAAATGTTGCATAAAATGTCTAATACAAGAAAGCCTAGCTAACGCAAAGGAAACGCGCAACAGCAGTGCATGTATGAAAACCCACTGCCCACTGGGGTGTTCACGCCAAGTTAATATACAAATACCAAAATCTCCATCTGCATTGCAGAACGAGTTAGTTGCATGGTGATACCTTGCGAACACTATAGAGTTGTGTCGCAGCCCGAAATCGCCAAAAAATCCATTAAAAAACCCCTATTTTGGCGTTTAAGGTCATCCATGTTCATCGAATTTGGTGGCAATCAAGAGCCAGTGTACAACTTCCTATTAGTGATTAATAGTAACCTAGGCCCTATCTTGCACCACTATTGAGATACAACAGCTTACTGGCAAAAAATTGGAAATTTTTCTCACCCCCTCTCATTTAGCACCTTTGTTTGGGGTGACCCCCTTCGAATTTATGGAAAAGCTTTACGGTTCCTGAAACTAGAGTCTTCCATGCAGCAGATGGTGAAAATTTGGTGATCCTAGCTTGCATCGTTTTTGACTGATCCACCCGTGTGACGGACAGATGGACAGATGGACAGAATTGCGATGGCTAAGACGTGCTATAGCAGTACCTGCCGCCGCGCGTAAAAATGCGGTTGATGATCGCAACATTAAAATGCTAGATAAAGTGTTATCGAGGCTTACTGATAATTATTAATAGAGAACGAAATAAACGATTTTCCGCTATAAGAGTTTCCACTATAATAAAGCTAAAACATGCTGAAAACTTTACAAGAAGTTCTGAACCTAAAGGTGATGACTCAGCAGGTATAATATAAAGAATTGTTTGGCCAGTATGGTATCATTTTTTTCAGAATCCTAAACAAACATACAATAAAACACTAACTTTCATTTATCTCAACGAGTTTACAACTAATGTTAATGAAACTTTTATAAAACATGTGTAACATTGGCATGTAACTGAGTATATCCAGGGCACCAGAACAAGTGGGGAGTCCAGCAAAAGAGAATTCACTGTTAAGTGCTCCAAAGTTGATTCTGATGTGAATAAGACAGCAGTACCTTGATCTTAACAATTGGAGCCATGTGAATCTCAGTAACGTGAACAGCCATCGGCTTGTGCACATGGTCTGATGACGGCATCACCAGGCTAAAATAACACAACCACCAACAACGTCTAACAGGACTGCAATACTTCCAGTACCAGTCTTATGTATTACAACTACAAAAGCAATACTGCTGGAACTAGAAATTGGAGTATAAGGTACAAATAATTTACACAGTTAAATAATCAAATGTTAATAACAATAACAATAACACTGACACTGACAATTTCTACTGTGCTGTGTAACATGACAAATCATTACAAGGGTGCAACATAGTTTACTGGCAAATTTTGGTAAGAAATCCATCAATATGCACAAGGGAAATCACACAAAAATCAAACATGGTATTATTGGTCTAACTGCGAGCTTAACCTTTGACCTTTTAACCTTTGACCTTTGGGCCCAAAATATAATACATTTAAGTCTGTTCCCAACAAAAACATAATAGACTCACTAGTTCAGCTGGATTTTTTATTAACAAAAGATCATCTCTAGAAAGAAACAAACAATACAATCTCTCCACATACTGAATGAAAAACATTCATGTCTCATTATACTTTTAAGGGCTGATGATGTTGACAAACAATAAATACAAATATTTTAAACTATCAATGATCAATTTTGAATCAAAATGAACAATTAGTTAAACAATAAAACGTTTAAAGTCAACAATGATTTTTTTTCAAATGTTATGAGCACCTACCGTTGATGGTGCTGTGCTGCCTTGATCCTGTCCAGATTCATCGAGTGTCGCTCGTAGCTGTAGCGTGACAGTGGCTCCACGTACGGCGGAGGAGCCTCGTCTTCATTACCTCGCGACCAGCAACTCCACTGGTCCTCTCTGTCACATAACAGTGAGTGAATGAGTAGGGTTTAACGTCCCACCTGACACAGCATAGGACATTTTGGGGATGGCCTTTGCAGGCAAAATTGCACATACACATAACAACGAAACAAAAAGTTTAACCTTTACAGAAAGTTTAGCCTTTATAAAACACAAAACACAAAAAAACGACAGAAACCTAAAACTATAAGAACTGCCGATTATAATTATAATTGAGAATATGTATCAAAAATGGCAGTTCTAATAATCTTTCCCGTTATCCTCCAGACAGTCATCAATCTCATAATGCTGCCTATTGAAGGACAGGGGGAGAATGATGATGTTATCAAGGACTGTGTTCCTTGACAGGGACATTGAACCACTCTGTGATGACGGCATCTCTGAAGTTGAGCAATAATGTACTGCTCGATGCACCCTTCACAGCCAAGCAGTTGTAGATGCACAGTCGAACTTTGTACCAAACAGAGTCCTTGGAACTACTCCGCCTGAATTATCATCATTTGAATGCTACCTTTCTAGATATGTCCGCACAACTGTTGCTCGGTTATGTTCGGGTTCGGGTCAATGCCGCCTCCTCAACTCTTACAGTTGAAGGTGTGACAAATGTTTGCCCAGACTATGGAGTGGCATCACACTCTGTTGCCCCACCTGCCCGACACAACTGACAACTCAAGACCTATGGGACAATCCAGATGCGGTGGCTGACTTTCTCAAGCTCGATGACAACTGACGAAAGGAAGGGAGCTGTGGGCTACAACAACAACAACTGTGTTTGAGGCCAAGGCCAAGGCCAAGGCAAAGACATGACATTCAAGGCCAAGGACTTACAAGAAAAGCGACTCCAAGAACAAAAAGAAAGACTTACGGCCCAGAACAAGGCCAAGGACTTGGGACCAAAGCCAAGACCAAAAAACTCAAGGCCGAAACCAAGGACATCCAACAACTGCCACCACAGCATCAGGGTTTCAGTAATATCAGAATCTAATGTTCAACAGCTTTGAAGTTTTAAAGTCAAAATGTTAGTAATAATAAACAGAATTTATTAAAGTTTTCACTATTAAGGTTGAGGACCAAAGCCAAAGAATTGGGACTAAAAACACATCAATGCACAACACAGCCGGGCCAACTCAGCCTCCTTCCCCGCACGAATGCTCAATCAGCACCAGCTAATGACTCACACACTGAAAGCTGCTGCCAATAACAGGGAGAGTGAGTGAAAAAAGGTTTACGTCAAGCATTACACATTATACGGTAGGTCACTTTGTTTCATTCCAGGCAATCACTTGCACTGGTACTGACAACAAAAATCAACAGCAAAAAATCAAACCTAGCGACTCAAAAAAAAAACTAAAGCGTGATAATAATCTACCCGCATACACATACACACAAACAAAATAATACTAACAAGCAAAAGATACACACACTGTGACACATACAACCTTACTATAGCAACACAATACCACAAACATGGTTTAGGCAAATTCTGCCATCTGTGAGAAAACAGATCAGGTCTATTCTACAGCTCCCGGCACAGACACAGGGCTTACCAATAAGGACTGAAGAACGGAAGTTTTTCAGTAAGAGAGTCAGCTAAATAAAAAAATAGTTAGTCAACACTCACCGAAAATCAGCTCGGCTTGATCGAGACCTTGACCTTCGCCTCACACGATGCATGTTCTCCATCCCCGCAAAATCACACCTAAATGTCATCCACAAATAAACTACAACAACTCATTTAATTATAGCTGTTTAAGAGAGAAAAGTTTTGCAGCTTAAGCTGACCGTTCATCGGACAAGCTGGTGACATTGGCTGTTTCAAGTGTTTCGGCTGCGCCAAGTCACACACCCCGCCAGCTGGTACCAAAAGCACCTTAGCAAATGCCCTCAGCCCACGAGGATGATCAAAGGCTGAAATGAAGTGAAGAGGAGGCATGCTATTCCAAACAGCTGCTTAACAAGAAACCCACTACTCCAAATACTGCCTCATGAATGAAACCTGATAGATTAAAGAAGCAGACCTCTAACACAAGTGAGTTGTATATCAAACAAACATTACTTTACGCAGAGTATTTACCTGACTGATGTGTAAGGAATGTAGTGTAGTATCCCTTCAGCTGAGTCGCCCTCGACTACATCAGCATACCTGTAAGACAGATACAAATCAATAGTGGTTATAATTCTAACTGACAGTCCAATACTTAATGATTACAAAAATATGCCTGCTGCAAAACTGTAAGAAGCTAGCCACCATTTAAGACTCAGCAGCTCCTACAGTATCTGTAATATGCTAGCTTCACTTGGTTCAGTTTGACAGTGGTAAAAATGTTCAAATTAGCTGAATCCAAAAACTTAAGAAAAGATGACAAACTGCATGCATCTATTCTACATGAGCAAAAAATGAAAAAAAGAGACATCTGACTAAAAAAAGAACGATGTGACAGTTGGCAGGTAAAAAACTAGATTATTTTGGTCTGCATTTTTTTGGCAACGACCACGGCCAGCTATTAATCATAATTACTGATAATTAATCCATAATTTTTGTAAAGTTTACTAAGAAAAAAGTTTTCATCCGTACCATGTCTACTTATTATAATGACTTGCATTGATATACAGATACTGCAACCAATTTCACTAATCACAAATTTACTGTCTTATCCACTTATTTGAGTAAAAGTAGCTGATAATCTGACTAACCGAAAATGTTCGGCTAACTCCTTTGGTGGCCTAACACCCGACGATCTGCGTCTTCTGAAATATAAACACTCAGAACTCAGCAACAACATCTAACTGCAGACTAATATCTATGTTCTGTGCAATTCCATGCTAAACTTTTGTACAAAATGGATGAAACATACTAAGCCACAGTGACACAGACAAAAAGCAACTGAAGTCACATGTAATTCTCACACACACTAGTTTTAATCACAACCGATAACAATAACTTAGGATCTACTATCGACAGCATTAATTAATGAAAAACTGCCACTCCATTTTATAGTTCAACAGTCAATAAACATAATGTAAAAAACTACTCTAGTCACAACATTGTTAATTTTCCTGAACTGATAATGTTGCTAGGTGTGCAGCAATGCAAGTGTTGCTTAGTGGCATAATGGTCGGGTCACAATAAACAAGCAAGATCAACTCAGCCTTTCATCCCCTCAGGGTAGGCAAATTGAGCATCAGCCTGACTGGCCTGGGTTAAGGCAGAGCATGTTTACCTGAGTGGTGGCAGGTAACACTGCATGATCTCATCTGGTAGGTGATGCTCCATAGCTCTGAGATGTATCACTATTAAGACCTATAGTTGGGGAGCTGACAGGGGTTACCATGCACCCCCTCTGGGATTAAACCTCATGCATATTTTATTGTACTTTAGAAAAATTATGTTACTATAGACAACCTTTTAACATTGATAACGTTTACAGGTGTGTAGTAACAACTAGGAAGATGTCTACCTGTGATGACGACGCCGGCATGACTCTGGTGCCGAAGCAACTGACATCATTGACCTTATCAACAACACCACAAATCATACAACATTCCCACTTATGCCATTCAGCTGACTATCAGTCTGCCTCATGAAACAACCAGTCTGACTCCATTTTGTCCATATGTGGTGCCTCGTGAGCGAGTCTAAGTCCTTATCTTGCTTGGTCTTGAGGCAAAATCTTGGCTTTAGTCTCAAGAAAAGTCCTGGAACAGTTCTTTTTACATCAGTGATACACAACAGCTTGTAGAAGACCAAGTATGACATGGATGTGATACATATGGCAAAACCGAGCATCGTTTAATTCATCATTAAATCAAACTAGAGAAAAAAGCAACATACGTTAAATGAAACCACTGACAAATAATGTATATGTCTGCAAGATATACTTCAAAAGCTGTGTTTGATAACGACACACAACCAGTCTCCACTGAGCCTAGTACTGCACAAACAATTTACTCTACTGTATTGTAAATGGCAGAGTTTCTAATAGACAGGTTTGCAGCTTAAAACACAGACAGCAAACACAGCGAACTATGTGAGCCTCAGGAGAAAATATGAGTGACTGACAGTCTACATTCACTTTTTAAAATGACAAAAATGTCCGTATTTTTTTACAAGAGAACAAGTAAAACTGAAATATGATAAAAATCCACCATAACCTGCGAAGAACAAATTAAGATAAGTGAACAAATAAATAAAAGACAGACCAAGTGTTCGGGATCATCTACAGTCTTAACAGGTTTTTGAAACAACTAACGTTAACGTACCCACGACAGCGACAGCAACAGCTGGCTCGAGACTTTTGACTGCAACATTAATAAGTGTCAGTCATGCTAAAAAAGTACTGGCTATTAGCTACTGCAGCTCAAATGCCAAATTCACTAAATGGTACAAATTTTTCAAACAAGAGATCACCCTAAAACAGTGGACCGTGGTGCACAAACTTTCTGCCAGCCAAGAGCCACATAACACGGTACTGGAATACTGTGAGAAAAATAGATTAGCTTGGCATCAGTGAATGCTATTTTCATCACAAAAAATGCAGCCGAGAAAAATATAAAACACAGTAATCAACATAAATATAAAATATGGCAATATGAAATATTCACATAAAATCAATGCAAGATGTAAATAACGACATAATGCAACGTAAGTAAGCCAAAAAAAGATCACATTCATCTTTAGCCAGTAGTGAAAGTGGAAGGAGCATAACCCAAGTACTAAGAAAAAAACAAAATGTAGTGGTAACTAAAGAAATACTACTTTTTCTAGAAAATCAACAGTCTGGGGAGCATTATGAACCCCATTGGGAAGAAAAAGAGTTCAGGGAAAAGCCCCAGAGACAATTTGGGCAGAGCCCAAAAACAAATTCAGCACATTTTAAATTATACAGAACACACTGCTAGTAGAAGCTTGTAATTTTCAACAGATGTAGATGCAAAAGTCCTTCGCCGTTGATTTCTTGACTGTTGTACGTCACGGGTGACATGCAGGCCACCAGTGAGCTAGCAAACAGAGTCAGTCAAAGATCTGAAGCACTCATAGTACATCAGAGTAATCAATGCATCTAAAGCAGCCAATGTATCAAAGTGAATTATCCCAGCAGCTACTCAGAAAGTGTCAGACAAAGACCACATACTAACCTGACAACACTGTAGGCATCATCGTTGTCGTCATTATCAATGTCGGTCCAATCATCACGAGCAAAAGTCGAGGAACGCCGATGACGATGTCTTGAGCTGTGCATGCACACACATACCATACATATCATATTAACCATTAGGCTGAGAATTCACTGAATAGTAAATGTGGCCGTTTACCAGGAATCTTAGCATCTGCTGTGATTGGTTGATTTTGGGCAAAATCACTCTTACAGTGCAAGTGACTCCATCCATTCAGATACATTTCTCTGCAGCGTGGTCTGTCACCCTGCTTCAACTGTTCAACAGTTTCAGATGCCATTTGATAGCTACTCTTGCAAGGTTCCATGACACATTCTGTCAGCCTGAACATGCAACTGCTTCCGACTTACAGAAAAAAAAATTATATATGATTCCCCAGGTGGCAGTGATGATCTACAACTTTGCCTTTTACCAAATTACTGTAGTCCTTTTTAATATATGCTGCAATTGTGTAAAATTCAAGAATCAATAACGTTAAACTTTATAAATTAGATGACAACTGACCATCATTACCTAACTATTGAAGCCTTGTCAGTGATTCACATTTTCTACATGGAACACAATATCAGAAGCACAACTGATGTTCGGCTGATGTTCCTTGCTAAAGTGGCAGTTGTGTACAAATTTATTACAAGAAGCCCAGCTGTCGCTAAAACAGCCGACCGTACTGGTTGTCAATGACCTTCAAAATCATCCAGGGTCGATGATTTTCATTTTATTTGAAAGCCAATATGCAACTTCCTATCAATGATCATTAGCAACTTAGGCACTATCTCGCACGGTTTAGCCACAATAGCGAGTAACGGCCTTCAAAGTCATGCAAGGTCAATGATTTCTATCTAATCTGACAAGGCGTATGCCACTTCCTATTAGTGATTAATAGTAACCTTGGCCCTATCTCACACCGTTTCCATGATATGGCCACTTATAGCTCAAAACATTCCATTACATAGTGCGTTATTACCCTTCAAGGTCATCCAAGGACAGTAATTTATATGTCATTTGAAAAAAATATGCAACTTCCTATTAGTGATCAATAGCAACCTAGGCCCTATCTTGCACTAATTAGCCACAGTACATCCGTGACGAACAGACGAATGACAACCATGACAACAGCTCGACCATTACTAAAGTACGGTCAGCTAAAAACCATTAGCCTGTCGCTAAGAACAATGAAGCCAAGCTGATACTAATTTTCCGCCCTGCTGAGAGTAGGAGGCTGAGTACAAAGAGATACAGACCGATGAAAGCTTCGACTTGCGGTAGACATGTTATCAACAGCATCATTGTCCATATCAGCAAAGCAGTGATCTCTTCTTCTGTACATTCACAAACTTAACGACTCAGTCGAACACTGATTATGCAACAATTATTCACTGCTGTGCATCATGAGACTGCCTCATTCAGTGCTTCAGGTTGCTCTGTGCCAGATCCAATTGCCATTACCCACACACTTAGCAGCAGGCAGGCTATATTACACTTTTTCCAAAAATACCCGATAAAACATTTAGAAAAACCATGACTGCTCACTATCTAACAAAAAAAATTCAATTTATCACTCACAGCAATTCACGAAAATATCTATCAAAAATAGTAACGGATTTTCGAAAATTCTGTAAATTTTATGTTATAAAAGGTTAATGACTAATTTTATCGAAATAAAGCTGTGCTGCCAGTCATGGGTCCATCCAAAAAAAACAAACAAGCCACCATACCTCAACATTAAATCCAGACTAGTTGTACGAAACTGATAGGCCCTAATTATAAAATAACAATGCTGATTAAAACAATGCTAGAAACAAACCTGCGATGTCTGCTGCTGCCATCAAAACGTCGCCGAGGCGCAAACTCACTGTGAACAGAAGTCGGCGACTCACAGCCGACATACCGACTAACAGACACAACATGCTAGTTCATGCCATAAGTGAATTAAATCTCCACAGTGTTTCATAACAAAGCATCCTTTTCTTTCTTTCATAATTTAGTCAAATTACGATCAATTTACACGAAATTCTTACCAGACGTAGCTAAAGAAATACTAATTCAAAATGTGTGGACAAGATATGGCTTCTAGTTAAACATTCTTTGCTAGTCGTGACGTAATGCTGACGTCATAGTGTGCTGCAAGTACAAACTGGCTTGTTGCAACCGGTGCTGACAGACTTGCTGAATAGCTGCTCTGCATCGATGGCAAACTTTATCTGGTTCACTGATGACAAAATGTTAAAGTTTTACCATTGTAGCCACAAAAAATGCCCAAAACAATCACTTTCACACACTTGTCAAGATAGCTTGACTTTTACACCTTCCAGCAAAACAATGCACCAGCACACATCGCTTGCGAAATGGTCGAGTTTTTGGATTGCGAGATGCCTGATTTTATGCCCCCATGTTGCTTAGTGCTGATACGATAAACATTTTTCATCAGTGAACAAGATAAAGTTTGCCATCGAACAGAGTAACAACTGACAGAACCAGCGGCGATAAGCCAGTTTGTACTCACGAAACACTATGACGTCAGCATTACATCACGACTGGCAAAGAGTATTTAACCAACGGTCACATTTTGTTTTTTAATAAATCTTGAATTAGCATTTCTTCAGCTAGATCTGGTAAAAATTTCATGCAAATTGATCACCATTCGACTGAGTTATAAAAGAAACAAAAAGGTGAGGCCTCCATATGGAAGACTCCTTGAATTTAAGAGATCGAAACTTATAGATTCTTAAACATGTACGTTCTATGCTAAAAAATGTCATACACAGGTTGTCCAGGTCCATCTCCAGCCATTTCGGCGCAATTCACTCTTAAAATGTGTGTCGCAGCTGGAAATCGCAAAGAATTCACTAAAGACTTCTATCTTGGGGGGTTCAAGGTCATTCAAAGTCATCGACGTTAACACCAATAAAAAGCATGTAAGTAAGTAAGTAAGTAAATGATTTATAAAGCGCCAAAATCTCAGAGAGAATCAGGGCGCATAGGATGATGGACGCTAGGTGGCAGAAAAGGCTGACTGAAAGTAGTGGGTCTTTAAGTGACGTCCGAAGGTAGCCAAGGTTTGACACTGACGAATTTGAGGAATTAAGCAGTTTCCAAATTTTCGGTGCAGAGACACGAAAAGAACGATAACCAAAGGATAAGTTATGCCGTGGAATTGCAAGTAACTGACTGGTAGAATAGCGCGTGAACACTGAAGATTTATGAGGATTTATGATAATTTATGAGGATTTATGATACTGCAGAATTCACTATTGCTTGTTATGATAAGCAGCATGTATGTACCTATCCGCAATCGTTTTCACGCTACATGAGATAATAGCGAAAAAAATAATCACTTTTTAGTGGGGTAGCAGTCTTTGACGCCCGCCTGTGTCAACCTCCTTGAACCTAAGTGGTCGGGACTTGGACTGCTAAAATCTACGTTTAATGCTGAAAATTTCATACGCAGGTTGTCTTGGTCTATTTCCAGCCATTTTGTCGCAATTCAGTGTTGAAATGTGTGCTACATCCAAAAATTGTGAAAAATTCACTGAAAACCCCTTTTTGGGAGGTTCAAGGTCGTTCAAGGTCATCGATGTTGATAAATCTAAAAAGCCTGTCACCAGTGCTTATTATGATAAGCAGCATGTCTGTACCTATCTGCAACCGTTTTCACATTATACAAGCCAGTAACGGCAAAATAACATCTTTTTAGAGAGGGTACCCCTCTTTGATGCCCTTGTTTAAGAACCCCTGGAAAATTTTGTCACAATAAACTAGAGACCTTGAGGCAGCCCATAGTGAAAATTTTGTGATCCTAGCTTGCACCGTTTTGACACAATACGGCAATGTGACGGACGAACAGACGGACGGACGCACAGGCCATAGCTAAGATGCGTAAAGCTTTCTGCTATTGCGCGTAAAATTGATTCATCAAAAATTTTTCAACAATCAAAACCAATCCTTATATTACCACATATTAATAAAAACCATTAAACTAATTTTTTAAATACTTAACCTTAAAAAAGTTGATAATTAATTAATTGTCAACTTCAATTACAATGATGAAAGCCCACCACTACTTTTTGCATAATTTGTTTAACCAGTGTACATTTCTAGAGGCACTCTAGGTTAACTGAAGCCTAAAAGCACACTTTACAACACAGAAATGAACACCACAATTCTCATTAAAATAAATAAGTAAGATAGTAACAAGAAAAGACATACTGCTGACGTGAATCATCAAACGCTGATGCAGTGTGAACACGAGATGACATGAAACCTCAACACACACAACACGTGCTCAATAGCATAATTTCCATAACAAAAATACAATAAACTCCCATCTACAGCTTTTATTTAAGAGGCAGACTTTTCCATTTTGCAACACACAAAAGTGTATATCTACAAACTTTGTCTACAATAGTCTGGCAAACATTGTTAAAAGTTAGACTGGCTTTCAACGGACTATCAGTAACAGTATAACGGAACATATGTACATGCAGGCAACAGAAAAGTGGTTTCTAGAAAGTATTTTGCATATTATTATTTTGGACTGGCAGAGTATCAAATAAACAGGTGTCGGAAAAAAATTGTCACACAGAGGTGCTATTACTAGCAGAAAAATGTGATTGCACTGACTAGAACTAAAAGGCACTCGTGAGAGTGCATATCTCTACCAAGTAAGTAAAGTAATTTAAACATTACTACTAGGCCTAATACTACTACTACATCTACAATGAGGAAAGGAAAGGGAGAAGAAAGAGCCGCTTTGCGACAGGGAAAAGGGAGGGAAAAGTAATAAAACAGGTTGCTGCTTGCGCTGCTGGTGACGGCATTGATATTATGAGTCATCATGTACACAGAAGGAACGACAGACAGAATGAGTGAAAACAGCATCTCCACCAGTGTTCACTACATTCACCTTGGTGGAGATAAGTATCAGCAGTAAAAGAGCAACAAGAAGATATGAGAATACATTTTTGGACTGGCTGACAACTGCAAATGAACAAAAGTAAAGAGCTAAACACTATTACCAATAATGTCACACTTGCTGTCACTAAATGCAGACAATCATGGCTGTCTCTCCCTAACTACTTGAGCATTCGCAACATTCGCCAGTCAAAAATCACCAACAGGCAAAGAAGATAATGTGGCTGCATTGCCGTGTGCTGTACATACTGTCACAGTGGCTGTCGCTACATGCTGACAGACGTCGTTGTCTTCGTCTGCTTGGACGACGTACGAATGACGACTGAGATGACTCCACTGATACGTCCAGACTAACACACAAACAAACACATGCTTGTTCACAATGTTTGCCGAATTTGAGTTCAACAACCCAATATTAAAAGTGGTGTTGCAGCCCTTAATGGAAGCCCATTCCAGAGATACAGTGCACACCTGCCATATGGGATCACACCTGTAGTGTTATTTGCCACCTGACACAGGTGAACGTGCCCTGCCTTAACCCCAGTCAGATAGGCCAGTACTTGATTCACCTGCCCCGGAGGGATGGAAAGCTGAGTTGAGCTAGGCGGCTGGTTACATACAAATATGGTTTACTGCCTGCAGGCAGTCACCCATCCAAGTACTAACCTGGCCTGGCATAGAGTAACTTCGTTGATTGAATGAAACACATTACCACTATGCCACGCCGCCAACCAGTACTAGTAACAGTAAACAAAATACTGTCACCATGGCATAGCCACGGTGAAAGTTCACCTGGTTCATCAGACACATGTAGGACAGCACTCCGTGACAGTAGCCGACGTTAGAATTCAAAGACCAGTAAAAAATCATGCAGACAGATAGAAACAAATTTGATGAAACAATGCAGCAAATACAACACTTATATAGAATAGACGGTGATGCATCTAATGCAATACCTAAGTAAATACCAAAGACAGAGGTCAGTATTGTTACTAACTTTATTAAATTATCATCCAAGTGATGACATGGTTAGACTATGATAATGCCTCTGTTGATCTTTGTATGTACGTACAAAAAGGTGCATACAAAGTAGAACATTCTAGCAATCAGACAGTTTTAGAATTAGCTTCAATCACGGTAACGGGCGATATTGCTAACACCAAAATGCAGCGTTCAACATGACCGACAAATACATTCACTCCAGCGATTGATGTTAATGTTTCCATAACTGTCTCAATTTATGCAAAGCAGTATGCTCCACATTGTTGTGTGCCACACAACATTATGTACCAAAATGACAAAGCTCTCGGAATCAATGTTATTATGTGCCACCTAAAAAGCAAACTGCTTACATAATACAGTGTCAGTTAAACTGCTACAGTGGCATGCTGTTGATAGATACATACAGTACCTAATGGCTGGTATAAAGTCATATATTCACAGACGTAATTATAATAACTACTAAACAGATTACAATTCCAGTATTAAAAATAACAGTAATATTCCACTTCAATGGAAGTCATCGCCATCATCGATCACACTCATCAGTAGGGCCCAAAGTTTTCCGTGGAAAATTTAGCCAAATTCCACGGCTCACCATGGCAAAATTGTCCAAATTCCGCGGCTTAGCGTGGCCTTCCATTTGTGGTAAAATAAGCTCTATTCCGTTAAAAAACTTACTTTCTGGAGGCTGGCATGGTGCTCAGTTATGCTAGCAACATACACAGAAAATTATCGATCTTTTTTTCTTTTCAAAAGTGCAACTTGTCAATTAGTCGCATTGTGTTTATTTACCACTGTGCCGTATTACAATGGTAATTATTAGCAGGGATAAAGTTTTAGGCAGTTTAGTTTGATTTTTCTCCACGGTATAGTTGGTCTAATTATGTTATCAAGCCGATGATTGTACTAATCATCGGTCATTTCTCAACTTCTGCAAAATTCCGCGGCAATATCAAAATTCCGTGGAAAAAGGAAAATTCCGCGGCTCGGCTCAAAATTCCATGGCCCGGGGAAAACTGTGGGCCCTACTCATCAGCATGAAAGTACCTGCGAGGATTGAACTTGTTGGCAGCGGAGAAAAGTCGACTGGAGGCCTTGTAGCTGTGACTCGCAGAGATCCTTCTACACCATTAACACACACCACACACAACTCTACATCAGTCTTCTAACTAGACACTTCAAAAAAGACAAAAAAATAAATGTTCATTAACACCATAAATGTCTCTTTTTTTTATAACACAAATAGTGTCAGTGACCCAGAATGTTATTCGGTGCACGCAGCAAGTTTGTCAAAGAAACTGGAGTAACTCTTACATTGGCTAAGACAATCAAGACAGCATACACAATGACAAATTAGTGCATATCAACAATGTCATTACATTTATTATCATCGTTACAAGATCATTAGCATTACAACTTATAACTCCTGCAAAAATAAAAGCACGTTCACCACTTGAGAATGCAGTCTAATCTGAATTAACTGCAGACAAATAGGCCGGTTAAACACATACTGAACGTGTTTGTGCATGCTAACTAAACATAAGCACTAAAAACAAAAAAAACGAAACATTAACTGATTAGTCAATACAAATAACAAAACAAGCACAATATGTCAGAACAATGCCAGAATATATGTCATCAAATACCGATAAAAGACGAAATGCTCCATGCATTGCTTGCTCAGCTGTTTAGCAGCTTGCTTCAGCAGACAGTCAAAGATACAGGTGTTCTCAACGTTCTACGAATACATCAAATTGCATCTATAAATAAATCAACCATCAAATAAATATAACACACAATCAACTAATCCACCAACACATGTATATATTGTAATATCCTTAAAACTTTAGCCATCTGTTGCAATAAATAAATAAATCAACATAAACAATCAACAAATATACATATCATAACATCCTAAATGCTTCAGTTTTCTGACAATGTTGGTTAAATGGCAGGAAAAATGGTCAACTCGCAACAAAAATCTGCTCCGGCAATCTCAAAAAGTTAATTTGACAACATAAATACTGCAAATTAACTACAAGTAACAGATAAGAACTGACTACAATATTTACATGAGAAAGTTTAATAAAGCATTCAACAGATGAAAAGACAAAATTCTTTAGTTCACATGCAAGATGGATGAAAACTGAAAAAAATCACAGTTGTGAATGTTAAATGCTTCAAACAAAATACAAAAATAATAACTTACTGATTTGTCTCGTACACGAACAACAAACATTCGTCCTTTGCATGAGATCTTCACGATTCTCGGCCTGCAGCAAACGACCACAAGTCACCCAGTAATAAACCACTAGCAATCAGAGACCTCAAACCTCCCACAAACTAAGAGCTGCCATCTGGTTAACACAATGGAAGCTGTTGAGATTTAATCATAAAAGTAATTTCATTTACCCAAAATCTGCATTTTACTCTACGGCATATTTTCTACACCTTTTTAAAAGTCTTTCAATGTCTCAGAGAATTTAAAAATCACAAAAAAGCAACTAATGCCAGTTATTCTGTACATTAATGCGCAGACTGTCTTATCATCTGATTAAAAAATTTCCGAAATTAATGCAAAAAAGCTACCAGAAAGTATCAGATGTTCACACACCGATAGATCAATCTGGCTAAAGTATCACTAATATTACCATACATCTTATGGAACATCTTACCAGAAATGACTGACGATCTTTGTTTTGTTGCGGTAAATGACAAGGCCAGTGGGCGCAATGCCCAGCAAGTAGTCTATGCCACCATCACCCTTCAACACAACAACGTGACACACAATCAATCAATGTACCAATCAATCGATTGAAGTTGCCGGAGTTTCACAGCTAGTTCAAAGTGAATAGTAAGAAAGGCACATATAGATGATATATGGGCATGACTTTCTGAAATGCCAAGTTTTGAAATGTTACAATACATGTGAAAACTAGGAATTTGGAGCAAAGCCAAATGTGAGTCCGCACGGCACCCTAAGTCTGATTGGGGGAAAATTGTGGGGTAGAAGGGGTTGAAACTCCCCCGATAGCAAAGTCCCTTAGCCCGAACTCAAATGCATTAGCATACTCAGAATGCGCACTGTCAACTCAGGGTAGGTAAACATTAGGCACGTGATCTCTGGTGTTAGTGGACCAAAGTTCGTTTCTTTTGTACAATACATGTGAAAACTAGAAATTTGAGGCAAAGCCGAACGTGAGTCCGCATGGCACCCTAAGTCTGATTGGGGGAAAATTGGGGGAAAAGGGGGTGAAATTCCCCTGGTAGCAAAGTCACATAGCTCGAACTCAAATGCATTAGCATACTCAGAATGCGCACTGTCGACTTAGGGTAGATAAACATCTGGTGTTAGTGGACCAAAGTTCATTTTTTTTGTTCAATGCGAGAGGGATCGCAGTTGATAACGCCGTTTACAGCTCGTTGATATCTCTATCCAGTTCAGAGGTATTTGCAGTCAAAGTAAAAAATTTCGGACATTTTTTTGCCCTCCCAAATTTTAAGGAGGTGGTGCCCCCATAAGTTGTACATGGCGTATCACCCCCACCTAGCTGCACGTCATGTGGAAAATTTTTATAAGGCTACTCCCCCTGGCTCCAAAGATCTTGAGCCTAATACACTAAATTTTAAGCTAATTTTGGACCCCCCTTTAAAAAAATTGTAAGAGAGACCCTATCCCCGGTGGGGGTGCGCTAGTAAGACTTGGTCATTCTCTAGCACAATGCTGTCCAACCCGCAGCCTGCGGGCCGCATGCAGTCCACAAGGGAATTTCACGTGGCCCGCCATCATCCCACATAAATTGTAATTTTGGCCCAGTGATTAGTCATATAAAATCAACTTGCAAAATTCAACAATGTTTGATGGTCTTTTGCGTTTCCAAATTTCAGAAAAATGGGCGAATGTGTGGTTTCCATTGAACATTCGGAAGCAAAAAGTGTTTCAGCTTCAGGGGGGCTTTGCCCCCCTGATCCCCCTTATAGGCTCGCGCACTGCGCGCTCGCCATGGCCCTCCTTGATTGCGGCCCGCCAGCTGGTGGAAAATTGACTAATTGGCCCGCAGTGTCAAAAAGGCTGGACAGCACTGCTCTAGCACATGTAAAAATCTGGGGCTGCAGCACCCCTTAGGGGCCAAAATATGGTCTTCCAAAAAAGACAATTTGGGTGGGATGATTCCACATCGAGATCTCTGCAATTAGCAGACGAAAGTTCACCAAACTTTTTGTCGCCAAACGTGGAAGGAATCGTGGTCAATGATGCACTTGGCTGATTTTGACTATCTTCATTTGTTCCAGAGATATTCGCCATCGAAGTTTAAAGTCAACAGAAATCAAGCCAAATTTTGCGTGTTTTTGGCCCCTAAAATTTTTGGGGGGAGGCACCCCCACAATATTGGACAAGCATTATAAAATTAGGCCTAGGTCGGTAGTCTAACGGTAACGTGCCGAACTTGTAATCCTGAGGTCACTCAGGGGCCCAGGTTCGAATACGCACCAGGACACTGCCGGGTAACGACCTTAGGCAAGTTGTTCACACACGTGCCTCTGTCACCAAGCAGTATAACTTGGTACCAGTCAAAGGGCGGTGATGCCCCGAGGCTGGGAAGGTAACCGTAGGTCTGGTGTCGCACTGGCCATGCGTCACGGACTCTAGTGGTTTATCCACCTACGGGCTCAACGGCCGCGAGTGGGAGATGAGCACCCCGCCTACGCCCCAGCTGGGACATGGCTGACTTTACCTTTTTTTACCTTTAAATCTGATCACTGTGCCAAATTTCTTGCCGATTGGCCGATGGAGCTCAAAGATTTTGCGTCGGAATAAAAAAAATAAATAATACATCTCGAGTAAAACATAAGTCCATTCCGAAAGCTATTGCTTCCGTGCGGACCAAAAAACAAGACATAGTACTCTGGACAATTCTTTGACAAAGAAATAATGGTGGTCAATAAGTAGCTACCTTGACCGGGTGCAGAACAACTCCATACATGTCAAGCCATCTCACACGATCCAAGTAACTGTACTCAGCCCGAGCTGGGATCTGACCCCTGGCACAGATGCAACATATGACTCGCAGCTTTTAATTTTCATGCATACCCTATTTGTTTTGAAATAATACCTAGCTCTACACACCAGAATAATTTAGCAGACATTAATTACATGCAAATGTGTGACAAATGAAGCTAACTGCCAAATGAGCAAATGACTCAATACTCTGTTAATACATAAAATAAAAGTGAAGAAACAAACAAGGTCATTTTTTGGTCAGTTAATTTTTGTCGGCTGTTGAATTACTCTTCAACATTATAAATAGACCTTATGCCTCTTGAACATTAAAAATAGACTCTGATAAAATTTTGGAAAGGGAATGGGCATGGCTCAATGAGAAGCATTCTGTATGCAATATGGATTCTTCTGTGGATTATAATTCTGGATCACTGGGAAACAGCAGCTGTATCAAAACTTTGCAATTCACCATGTGTCCGCACCAGAACCATTCTCGATGAAGGTCCTCGATCCCTAATCGTTTCAGGAAATACATTTTTATCAAGATTAACGAAAACTGCATTCAGATTTACGTGAGTCGCCGATGAAGCATGGCAACGCGGTCTTCAAACTGCTCCGACTGATTAGGGATGAAGTCAAACTCCGACATGTAGCCATCAGAATGCACATCAGCATCGTAATCACCAAGTTCCGCTGTGGCACATTTTGCAATACAGCACTTGCACAGTGTAAGTCCGACAGTCAGTCAGTAAAGCAGTGATTGGAGTACAAATTACCAACCATGGGCCACTAAACATAGTCTATAAACCATTGAGGGCAAATCCGTGCAATTACCAAGCTTTCATCACCAGTATAATATATATCTTTAGCTGGTCTTTAGCTGGGTCATCCACTAATATGACGCAGACATGAACAGACAAATAGGCAATTCTACGGTAATATTAGGTAATATTGGTAACGTCCATAGCAATAGCCAGCATCTAGATTTTTTGGGCAGTATCTTCCAAAGCCTTTCACACAGCATCCATGATATCATGTTCAATTCATAATCTTACACTGAACAGCGTAGGCAGCAAGCTCGGCAGCCAGTTCTAAGTCCACCGGCAGACGACCTTCAGCGATGTCACGCTTCGCTTGCAGGAAAAACTGATACCTATACATAGACAGTTATCAAAAGTTTAGACAGAGACAAGTATGTAAAGTATCTGCTACATTGTAACATTACGCACTGCTCAATCTGAGATTGCCAGATTAAAGCCCTATTCAAAGTAAATGAAAAAAACTAAACTAAACTAAAATGATCTCACAGTTAGTTCGATTTGGGATGTCTTAAGTGACAAAACTGATCAAAACAAGAAAAGCAGAGCTAACGCAAAAAGGAACACGCGACAACGATGCGTGTGTGAATGCCCGGTGCAAACAAAATCTAAGCTCACAATGATGTTTCATTTAGACTCGATGGCAGATGACGCCTAGCGCCACATCCAGTGCATAAATTTCAGTATTGACTGAAAATCGCAAACTTTTCCCACCCCCTCTCACTTAGCACCCTCGATCGGGGTGACCCTTTTTGAATTAATGAAAAAGCTTTACTGATCCTGAAACTAGAATCTTTTTGGCAGCCAACGGTGAAGATTTGGTGATTCTAGCTTGCACAGTTTTTGACTGATCCATCCATGTGACAGACAGACGGACAGACAAACAGAATTGTGATGGCTAAGATGCGCTACAGCAGTACCTGCTGTCGCACGTAAAAAGGAAGTTGTACAACAAAAACTAGTGGTTCACTTAGTACGCTTTCATTTCAGTTGAATCGATAAAGTACAGTCAGCAAGCTCAATCAGTCCATTTGCATTTGCAGTTCATTTCTGCCACTTTGTACACGTGTTCATAAACACATTAAAGCACACAATACAGAATACAGCGAAGTCCATGCAATATACAGCTGGCTTTCAACCAAGGGCATCTAACCCCCCCTTGGACACACAACACAAGCTCCCCCACACACTGCCTCCAATGTTAACCCCCCCAACGTCAACTCGAACCCTCCCCACGTCAAGCTCAGTCAAGTGCTGCATTGCCCCTAATGATGGATGATAGCATCCTTACTCATAAGGGCCACAGAAAATTTTCTGAAGGGGAAATTTTCTAAATAGGGAAATCTGCAGCATCGAATGAAGTGGTAATGGGGGTATTTCACTGACCAGCCTGTCAGGGAATCTAGAGAGCATAAAATCCCCAGTGGTGTCCGAGGCAGAGTCCCGACTGAAAATGAATTTGGTGCATTTTTAGCCTCGCAAAAAACTTCTAGTCAAGTACTGGTGGAATGATGCCTAAACCCCCCTGAAGCCATAAAATTTGCCCCCCCTTGAGAAAAGTTATACGCTTTGAGCATAGTCCTCAATGGAGGTAGACGCCCCTGCTTTCAACACTTTGTTTAATTAATGATTTTTTTGTGAATTTACGCCTACATGGAAAATTTGGCCCAATAGTAACTAACTAATGTATTGGTCTTAAAGTTGCAATTCCTCTATGGTGCAAGCCATTAATTTATCAGTAATAATTTTCAAAATGAGGTGCAACATCACAACATCTGAACATCATGCTAACATAATTAAGTCTGACACTAATCTTGTAAGGTTGTGAAATGTGCACACCAATATTTTATAGAAAGGCTGGCGTGGGGTAAAAGCAAATAGACTATAATCCGCATATGTAACGCTTGCTTGCTTCCTGCCAGTCCTGGGCATCAACCACAACACTGGAACATTGCCAAAATTAAATGATTACAGAACTGAGAATCTGTGCGTCACTAACTCCAACAGCAGTTACAAGTTATGTTTTTCAAGCGATGAGATATGATGAGCTAAGAATAGGCTCAAAACGTTGATTTAAAGTGAGAAACGACATATTTCTCACGTGAGAATTAGTATCGAGATACTAAAAACCACGAAAGTGGTCGTAGTCTGACGGAGGCTACGTGGAGCATTGAAAGTGCTGATTGAATCGAATCTGACGATTCAGGCTTGGACCAGGAATCTTCATTGATTCTGCAAGAAGGTGTTGTTGACAACCGAGAATTTCTGGGTAATTCCGGGACAACACAAAGTGTACCATGCAACCTGACGTCGAGATCGTTTTCAGCCAACAACAGATGACAGCAGATACTTTGGACGTCGAACGACGGTGGCAGAAGCTGGGAGAATTTGAATTCACAGCAGCCATCATCGGGCGTATGTGTTGTGTTTGCTAGCTTGCAAAGCTGCTTGCTTTGCCGCAATAAATAACAATTAAACGTATAGTTTGCCAGCCATTTTACGAATAAATGTGAAAGTAATTGTATGGACTAACTGTTACTGCATATTATTGTGTGTTTATTACAATATATTATCTTAAAACATCAATTTTGGTGTTTGTTGTCATAGCCATTAGCGGCTTGAGTTGTAGGTAAATTAACTGGATAAACAGTTCATTTTTGGCCACATACGTAGCAACCGGCCAAAGTCTGCAAATCTGCTTCAAGAATATCAAAGATTAAGTCATGAAATCAAGGCTACAGAGTTCTGCTGCAAAATTATACATACACAGCACTCTAATTCTAAATGATTTGTTCTGACAACATACCGAGTGATCTCCTCAAAAAGTTTGCATGGGTCAGCAGCGTAGAACCTGACACCAAAGCGAAGCCGGTACGGCAGTGCCAGACCTACAAGCACAACACAAACACAAAAACAGACAAAACAGTCACAATGTTACACCAACATAATATTTAAATCAGAGCTGTCAAATTAATGTGTTAATGCGTTAATAAATTGACGCGTACGCGCGTTAAAAAAAATTAACGTGCGTCATAAAAATTAACGCACATGTGTAAGTACTGAATTCTGTAGAGCAAAAATTCCAATATTCCGTTAAACTGCAGTGATTTGACAATCGAATAAATTCAAATAACTAAACTGTAGTTGCCATTCTGTCACTACTGTAAATAAATATTATTCAGATGACAGGCTAATGGATTTCTATGCTAACAGTGACGTCAGTTATTGTTGAAAAATGTGTTTCTATATGCTTTCTATATTCTACAGGCGGGCCCCTAAACATCACAGGGCAGAGGTAACTTACTCTCTCTTTTGATGGGTCTGGTTGTGTTAATAACATGTTAATTAATGCGTTTAAAAAATTAACACAGTGCATTAACGTGTTAACAAAATTGATGCTTTGACAGCTCTAATTTAAATCTATTATAAAAAAACTAGGTAATGTATAGTCGTACGCTGCACAAAAACATGGAAATTGGAAGTGCAACAAAAGGCTACTACATCTAAACATTTTTTTGCTGTCACAAATCATGTAAAAAATTAAGTTAGATATGGTATACAACATGATTCTTCTTGTCATGACAAAACAGATAACTCCTTAATAATAATAATAATAAAATGGCGGATTTATACACGGCGCCTAAAAGCAGAAGTCACTAGGAGCCGCAGTTTCAATCAGTCAAACAAATGTGTCTTTAGTTGCGCTTTGAACTGTTCGTAGTCCTCTACGGCCCGCAGTGCAGCCGGCAAACTGTTCCAGACTCGTCGGCTGGCGACGGCGAATGATCTGTCACCAAGCCGTGTCCTTGTCCTCGGTACAGTACAAGTGACAGAGGCAGCTGAATGTAGTCGGCGAGTGTCGTCGCTGACCAAATTGCAATCGTCGACCAGGTACGGAGGTGCCAAATTGTTACTAACTTACACAAATGCAACCACAACCTTAACTTTGCATCCACAACAGCTCATATACGCAAATGTTAGTTTATGATATTCTATGTTAAAAACAGATAAAAGCACTAAACCTAAGACATAATCCAAACCTTAAATTCAACTGAACTGCTTACCACGCAGCTGAGATAGGACAGATTTCTTAGGATCAATCCAAACCTGCAGAAATACCAAAGCCAGTATTTCATGCAACTGAAACTAGCACATAAACTTAAGTTAACCATGTGACAATATACACTACACAGCAGTACACATAGCAAAACCAGGAATAGCTCAGTGCAATGCAATAATCTATCTACCAGCTGTAGTCAAATAAATTTAGTGCGCTGACGTTCTGTTATTTTATTTTAAGACTTTTTCTGAGCTAAAGCTAAGCTGAATGCTAAAGTCTGTACTTGAACCAAAGTTCAACTAAACTTTGGTCTAAGTCTACTGACTTAGACAAAAGTTTCGACCAAAACGATTAAAAATGGCAGAAAAAGCCAGTAAACCTAACAGAAAATAAATCAACCATTTACACTTGAACTTGCTTATTTAATTGTGAAGCGGATGCACATGACGTAATTACATAACGTCTTACATCATTATGTATTCATTACGACATTTATTTTTTGGTACGAGACTGCTTTAATTTCCTAAACTATCTGTATGTATAGGACTGTAAATAGTCACCATGTTTTCGCTCAGCTAAAGTCAAAACACTGAAGTGGATTCCGGCTCAGTGAAAGTTTAGCCCTAAAGGCTAAAGCTATCTCTTCCATGCAAATCGATCTGACTTTGGCCAGGTTAGTTCGGCTAAACTTTGGTCCAAGTAGGTACTCAAGTAGGTACTTAAACCGAAGTTTGGTCTAAGTCAGTTGACTTAGACCAAAACTTTGGTCTAAGTACCTACTAGACCAAACTTTTGAAATCACTTCACTTTTTGACTTAAGTAGGTACTTAGACCAAAGTTTAGGCTCAGCGAAAGTCTAAGTCAAAAAGTGACGTTGCCCAATGCCACAAGGTTGTCCCTTGGTGCCCTACGACCACAAATATCCATTAGACTGCATTAGCTGGAGCATAATGTTGGAGTTTATGCTACACATCTAAGATACAAGTACAGCCTATACAGATTTCGAGAAGTCATACGCACCATTTTGTTAGTCTCTGCCTGATAACAGATGCCAAAGTAATCCTTCTCAACAATGTTCAGATGATCAAACACATGATCGAGTAAGTCACGTCCTTTCATATGAACCTATAAGTCCATGTAACACAGTAAGCTGGTGCTTACAAGCAAAATTTAACATTAACACACAAACCTAATAAAAATTAGCTACATATTTCATTCACAGCAAAAACTGCATCTATATGAAAATAAGCATTTAGAAGCTGTTATTATCACACTGAGGGTTAAATACACAAATATTTACAATAACATAACATAGACGCAACATCAGCTCAGTGACCGATCACCTAATGCCGATATCAGAAAATCTAGCTCTTTAGAAAGTTAAGTCTACACCTAACCAGTAATCATCTGAATCAGTATCTACCAATCTGTTCACATTTTTCATTTTTAACTGCTAGACTGCTTGCTTACCCTTGCTAGTCATTAGTCAGGCATCTTGATTCATTGAATGATTGACATTATTATAAGAAAACTAAGTACAAATCACAAGCACCCACTCTAATCTCAAGCTGAATTTCAGTGTCATCAAGCAAAACCACATGGCACACATTTGCCTCACTACTTGTCCTTGCATCAGAATCTGATGAACGAAACGTCGTTGCCACTTTCTTCTGCAACGCCCGTGGCACCAGCTTTGAAAATGCTGCGACCAGCATGGCTAATGCTCACTCTACAACGGCACAATATCATACAATAAGATGACGAACCATTTCTGCTTTTAACTACAATTACAGCTGAACATTAAACAAAACTAATTCGATATCAACTTTCAGAAGTGAATACAATGTCAGAAGACCAACTATTTTAAACTAACTTTGCAGCTTTCTGCAAAACTTCCATTCAAAACTTTATAAGCCTAGCACTGGTCAGTATATAAATAATTGCAGTTGATTACATCGCATATTATAATCTCAAAGTCATTATGTGGTAATGCCATTGCGAGTAACTGTCAAAATTTTTCAGATGTGCACTGCTGCTACTTTGCTGTTAATTAAATAAAAAATGATTACATACGACTTAGGGTATAAAAATATTCTTTTAAGTACAATGAAAAAAATGGTTCATGGAATTGCTTGCCTGCTTGTCTAGTTGAAAACTGCATATGCCACATATTTCCGGCATGCATATGCAAATTCCAGTGACAGAGAGTCATAATCATGATCATCAATAGGCTTTTTCTGCACAGCTTTGACATTTTTGACTTCAATTTATTCAATGTCTAATTGCAAACACTGGCAATCGTTTGCCGCCAAAATATTTAGCAGTCTTAAAAAAACGTTGGACAAGAAAAAAATGCTGAAAGTGTGATCGCATATGCAGAAATATGCGGAATATATGTGAATTTTTGCATATGAGGCATACATTTCGCATACGTTAATTCTATTTTCAGTTTGGCGAACTGAGAGAAGCAATGCAAAATTTGCTACTTTCAGTTCGAGGAAAACGGATAATGCCCGATGCCGCCGGGCCACTGACATCCTGCCGCCTTCAGTCACTGTCAGGCGCTGAGCTGGTCTCACGCCGGTGGCACTGAAAATGCGAGACTGGAATTTGCGAGTTGGAATTTTCGGCACAAACGTGGTCAAAAATGCAGGGGTGGAAAATGCGAAACTGGAAAATGGAGCACAAGAAATGCAGGGGTAGAAAATGCGAGAAAAACAAACTAGGGACCTATGTGAGTGATTAATGTAGTTGCAAAAATAAAATATGCGTCTAATGCTATAACTGCATGCAAAAAACACGTCAAACTGTTCCGTTAAAAACACACAAATTCCTGATTTCAATAAATGTCACATAAAATTATACAGCTGTTACAGTTATGCAAATATTCCTATCACATATAAAAACTTTGGTTAGCCTCAACCGTCAACTAAGGCTTTGCCGAACCATCACAACCAGTTTTAATGCATTTCAAGTATTTTGTTGTTCCGACAGTTCACACACATTTGTATAATTGATTTAAGTTTGCATACACATAACCACGCCCTTTTGATATCGAGCGATATTCCATGATTTTCAGACACAGCAGTAAACATCTAAGTGGCTTATACTTGGACGCTTTGAACGTTGAGCCACGCAGCGTCTACACCATATTTTAGACATGACCTCACTACTGTTGACAGTTTTCAGTTGGTGCCATCAACTGACCACAAGGCCTACTAACTGACAAGTGTCGTTGGAATTCAGCTCATTGTTTGCATAGCGCTTATACACTGTGTCCGGAAGAAATACGGTGTCCAGGGGGTTACTTTTTTTGGACTACTGTGTAGAACTACGCATAGCAACCAGTAACATTTTCCATTTTCCAGTCTCGCATTTTCAGTCGCTCCCTCATGACACAGAACCACTGACACTTCCAGACTAGTCTTACCCCGTCGGCAGGCAGGCAACGATCTGGTGGGACAAAAATGTAGCAGAAAGTTAATGAACTATATACCTAATAAAGCTGAAATAAATAAATTTAAGTTGCGCAGTAAGATTTTAGGTCAATGCTGTAAGTACATGAGCACGAGCAGGCCATTATAGTCTAATTCTGCTATTGTCCAGCTGAGAGTAAACTGAAAGATTTTTAACCTCTCAGTATTTTGTAAAGATAGGAATAAGAATTGCGGCACTTAATCATTTTTTTCAGTTCATCTTGTATTTAAAAGAAAGAATGTCGCTTTACACAAGTCATGGTAGATCTATAGCGTCACTCTCCACCTGCGCAGATTTCATCTCAGCAGCTAGCGCTGGTAACGATTAGTTTACTAGAACTTAAGAGTTAAAGGTCCTCCTAATATTTTTTTTACTTTAGAATTAGTGAATCTATTCACCATCTTTAATGCAGTACTGGTGGCGGTGTGAAATTGATAGCAGTGCGGCCGAACTAATTTTAGTAACCCAATTAGCTGCACTTCAGATCGTCGAACTGCTTTTAGTAAATTCTCATTCTTTCAATTCAGTTCAGCGAACTGACAATAGTAATTTTAGTCACCAATCTTTCAGTTCGCCGAACTGACCGTAGCACTGAGCTTTCGCATATGCGATTCTGAAAATGCCATTATATGCGGAAAAATATGTGATATGCGGATTTTGGCAAAATATGCAATCGCACATTTGCATATAACCAACATCCCTAATTCTGTGGAGGACATGGCATAGATGCTAAGCTTCCCCGTCCCCAGACACAACCTATATTTCTGCACTAAATATGTACTAAATTACCCACCCTATTAAAATAAACCGTTCCCGCGATCTTCACTCTAACCGTTCTTGGGAATTCCACTAGCTAAGAGGTTTACTGCTCAGATCTGTAAAGTTATGCAGTCTGTCTCCACGCCAGTTGAATATCAGTTATTTCTGCGTGTAATAGCTTCCGCAAAACATGGCAAAGTCATAAAACACCATGTCTCTTCGCATTAAATGCAACAATCATAAAATGCACACATTTTAAGGAAATAGTATTATTATTTACATTTTCAAATATGCCACCATACTCGCCCAACTAATTGACGGTGAACTCGAATCGGACATGAGCCAATTCGTCTTACATCATAAGATTTATAGACACAAAAATCGTACCGTAATAACAGTAGTAGTTTAACGCTATTTAACATTGTTTTTTTTGGTTCGATTATTTTACAGGAAAACGAAAGCCAGGAAACCCTATTTCAAATTTTTATTAACTGACGTATTAATTGCTGTTATCGTTATTGACTCATCACTAGTTGAGCCTTTTTGTCGGAAGTTATATATTCTTTGCCAAAGTATTTTGTTTGGGAATTTTGTCGGCATGTAATTTTGTATTGATATTTAAAGTTTTCTAGTATTTTTGTCGCCCCGAATGACATCCAAGAAGTCACACACTGTATCAGTTGAAATATGTATTGTTAAAATAACGGCTGCTTCGGTGCTGCTGGTGCTAGCAGCGAGCAGCAGTAACGGTCTCACTGAGTCTGCGTCATTTCTGTGGATTAACTACTAACTTCATCGGTTAACTGGTCACTTAATTGTGTGCTTTGGGTCGTTTAAGCAGCAACTATTGTTGTGATACTTAGGCTTATTAAATATTCAATTCTTTGATTACATGGAGTTGAGGATAATCCATTGGTTCTTCTTCTTCGGCGTATGGTCGAACTTGAACAAGTTGAAGACTCCTGACCAGTAGTGGTTGTGGACATGCCCGCAGTGCTGAGTGCGTAAAAAAACATGAAGGATGTCAAGGTGCAGAACTAAGTGCTGATTAAAATCGAGATGTGTTCCTAGCTCCTCACGGAAGGGTTGCGACTCCCTTTCACCAGAATCAGTGGAGTACCGTGGTTTTATCTCTGCTCTCCAGTGTTGCATTAATATTTCTTGTTATGTGTTGCAGTGAATAATATTCTGTCTGTCAAGCAAGCTGCTACCTGTCAAGTGTGTTGTTGGTGATGATAAATTTATATCTATGAGTTGCTGCTGCATCCATACGCACAAGTATGCAAGATGATATAGAAGACGGCGAAGTTGTTGACTCAGAAAATGAAGAGCAAGAAAGAAAGGTCAGTGGGATGTGAAACTATTTTTCCCATAACCGACTGATGATTTTTAAACGATAATCATTATAGTTGGGCAGGCAACAGATGGCCCACAGTACACAAAACTGCCAAAAGATGGGGACCACAATCTGATTAAATAGTTATAGGAATAGTAACATTAATTTCTTTGTCAAATTTTAGCTTGTTGTTAATTTTCTGCAGTCATAATTTGGTGAAGTCGCATAACATAACTGAAACTTGTTGCAGGCTGCATTGCCGGTGACATTTACTGCGAATCCGGCGACCAGTTTCACATGGCGAGCCGAGACAACTTTCACTGGGTTTGGCTCCACGGCTGCTGCTACAGCATCGTCAGTTTCTACTGCGCAGAAGCCAGTCCAACGACTGCGAAATGACAGTGACTCATCAAGCAGTGATTCTGCATCAGATGATGATGATGACGATGGTGCACCATCTGCGAAGAAAAAGTGCCCAGCAAACCATTGTGATTTGGCCTCATCTCATACACCGACTGCAGCTGCTCGGCCATCGACCAAGTACAGCATCTGGGGATCTGTTCTTCAGGAACAGACACTGGCGAAAGACCTCGGTGGCTGGTTTGGGATGAACACAAAGATCATTTCAGATCGAGATGTCGAGACGTATGATTACCGCAAGGCAAAGAAAATCCAGAAGGCTGCCACTGATTCTGTGGACGTAGACATTGCTGATGATTGTGAAGTTGAAGAGCTGCCGGAAAATGACAACGACGATGTTAATATTTGTGATCGAGAGACATTTGGTACCAGTGCCAGTGCAACAACTGGCGGTTCAGGACAGAGTCACTCTGGAGATGGAGATAACATTACTAGTCGTAAGCGTAGACATAATGGCACAACATTGGGCTCAGGTCAACGACTGGATGTGGACAAAAACCGGCCAAATGCAAGAGACCGGCTCAGCAAGCGCACATACGATGCGGAGAAGGATCGTAGTTATGTACTTGTCAGTGTGAATGATCCTGCTATAAATGTTGCTCAAGAACTGATTCGACTTCTTGGAGAACCGGACCACATGAAGGACACTTTCGGTAATTGTGCCAAAATGAAATTGATACAGATTTGTGTTACTTGTAACTGTCACGGTTTATAGTTTAACATAATCTAGATGAGAGGCATTTTGTTACATTTTCGTTTTGGATTTAGCACAGCAGTTCTATGGAGATCACTCAAAAGTTTCAGATTAATGCTTATTTAATTTTTGTATATTCTTAGGCATTAATTAAGGCCGGGCGCTGACTTCGCTGCTGTGTTGGATGCTGGGTAATGCTGTGTGATCACATATGGTAGGCAGTGAGATTGGTAACTTTGAGATTGGTTCTTATGAAGAGCTGTTCATACACTTTTAACTTTTTAACCGTTAGATGAGATGTAGATATTATAAGCTCAGTGCTTGGCTGATTGACTGCCATATGGCAGCACTGGTTAGTTACGCTGATGCTGCACAAGTTATTTTGGCTTTTGGCTCTAGCTAAAACTGCTTTTTGGTATATCCTGATTTCTGAACCTTTAACAAAGAAGTGCATTGTATTTTTGTATCCTATTTTGCTTTGTAGTTAAAGTGGACCACTGGACTTATAGACTTTATATTTTGTTTCATAAGTATAGTGGCTACATGATATGTGACATTATGTTTTTGGTTAAGTGTTGTAAAATCTTTGTTTCTCTACTCATACACCTTGATAAATAAGTGATTGCATTTTTCTTAAAAAATTGTTTTTCCCTAAAACTATCTAGTTACACATGGTATATTACTTAGCAGTATTGAAGTTCCACGAAAGTGCAGCTAGTAGGTATTAAGCCTGCTTGTTGTTGCTGCAGTTAGGATTGTGGAGACACTGGGAGCTGAAAAGGCGCTTGAGCTGCTGTATTGTACTGAAGACTTGGAGGAGGCTGGTGGATTAATGACATTGGTATTTGTCGTTTCACTCCATCATTTTTATATTAAATCTTTAGTAACTTATTTTGATGGTAGGAAGTATGCACTGTAATAGCATTAACTCAACATACATTGTTGTTATAGCAGACTGTACACAATTCAGGAATTTTGAGTAAATGATTTTTGACAATGATACGTGACACGATAATTTTTGTCAGTCAATCCCCTTTACGGTGATTTGCCAGAATGGCTTATTTATTCTTGCTGCTGAGTGGCTGTAATAGTGCCAATGCCTGAGAGTACCTTACCTTACCTCCGGGTGGGCAGGCTGTTACACCTGCCCAGCACTGAAGCCGTATCAGTTCAGCCCAATGCACATCCCTGAATATAACCATAAGCTTACAGGTAACGGCTATAAAGCTGTGAATGGCTGTAAAGCCGTAGACGGTAGTAAAGCCAAAATTGGCACGAAAGCTGAAAATGACCAGTGCATGAGCACTGGTAATGTATCTGCTTATTTTTGGTCGGCTCTTAGTTGGCTTCTACCCTATGGATTTTAGAAATCAGAGCACAAAGCCTCACCACCACGTCAAGGTGGTTGACCACGGTGGGGGCCTGAGAGTACTGTTGCATTTGAATTCTGTATAAATGCTGAATGAATGCAAACAAATTTTGACAATGGTCAGTGCGAGTCTTTTATCTACTTTTGCCTTTTGCTGCAATCTGCACTAAACCTTCCCAGTATTAGGTGTTGTCTGTTCTGTATTAGATCAAAATATAAATGATGTTATTACGTCTGCATGTTGCTTTCTGCTGTACGTATGTATTTGTTAGATAGACATTTTGAAGCTTAGTTTCTGCATGTATCGTTCTTCTGACAAGAGCTTGGTAATCGCTGATCTGTCCTGCAGTGGTTTCAAGACCATGTTTAGTGGTCCTTGGCAGCTAAAACACTTTGTGCATTGTTGACTTGATGTCATTTTGACATGTGATAGAACGGATCACGTCGTCGGACGGCCGGTGGCGTTTACCTGTTCCTTCTGAAAGATGATCCAAGCATCAGTCGTGGGCAGCAGGACATCATATTTTATGGCAGTGCAGAAGAACGTAAGAAACAGCAGCGAGCGTCCAAACAGCGTCGCTGGCAACATCACCATGACAACATCACGAAGTCACATCTGGTCGATGACATCCTCCGACCCTTGCCTGATCGCCGAGACCTGTTTCTGCAGAATCGATTGGCTAACGGCAAAGCTGAGCCGACTCCAGCTGTTGTTGAGACGTGTGAAGCAGATGACCCTGCTGCTACTGCTACTGATGCGGATAACATAGATGATGAAGAAGATGCTGATGTTCTCCAGATTGAATTGTCGTAATAGAAAGCTCTGTGCAGTTTACCAATCTCAGTATCAGAACAGTTCCTGTTTTTCCACTTTAGTGTTGTTTGTTTTGTTTTCGTTGTGATGTTTGTGGTAATTACTGTTAAGAATGTTCGCAGTTCCTGACAATATTACAAACATTTGCATGCTGATTGCTGCATGATGTAATTATATGATGTATGACATTATTCAGCGTTAGTCAAAAAATTGAATACACTACTATTCTCCATATTTTTCTATATTAACACTGATTTTCCAAATTTTTGCATTGATACATTTTCCTAGTCACTGAATAGCAATAAAGTGCCTGCACAGTAGAAATGTGTCACTACACTACATCATGTATTATTTATGTCGGAAAACATGGCTGAAGAAAAAATTAACGTGTGACATTGACCACATGATTCATGTCATTTATTTGAAAAAAATGGATATAATTGATTTCAGCCATTTACTTTTTTTGTATCTGCCTGTTTCAGAATAACTGGAAAATGTGATGCTAGTAGTTGGTATTATAGTTAACTGTTTGCAGGGCTGCCACTTGATGCCTTAAAACCTCTTAAGTCTCTTTTTTTAAACACTTGGTCCCTAATTCTCAAAAAGTGGTCCCTAAAGTCCCTATTTCTGTTTAATTGGCTATTTCTAAACTTATCCTGACTAAATTTTGAGCAAGGGTTTTCCAAATCTGGTTTCATACTAACTGATACGAATACTGCTATGTCAGTGAAGATGCTGAATGCAAGATTATCTGTTTGTGATGGAATGCTGGCATATGATTGTAAACCTCATTTGGTTCCAGTAATGCGACAGCTCTTAACACTTGCATACCAGGCACATGCAAGCTATACAGCCTATATGGGAGGAAAAATTTAGAAGAAAATGAAACGAAACAAAAGAAAGCAGAAGAAGAAGCAGCTGCTTCAGCCAGAAGACAAGCACAGAAGGAGCTGGAAGAAGGACAGAAGCTGAAGAAAGCAAAGACAAAACAGCATGCAAAAGAAAATTTGGCTGACTCCTGCTCAAAGAAGCAGAGAACAAGTTTAAGAAGGCAGTTCAAACTGGAGATGTGACAGACATTAACGTTGCTCAAACACTGCTTGAAACAGCTCAGCTCAAACGTGCAGAGGAGAGAGTCAGCTAAAGCAACAAACGACATACAAAAATGGGTCGGTAAACGCAAGGCTACATTGTTGGTGCACTTCGCTAAAAAACCAAAGACCGATTAACATTTTAGTATGGACTGGGCAATCGACACATATGAACACAGTGTTCAATGCAGCTGTGTCGATAATATTACAGTGAACAATTTGAATTTAGAACTGAACTATTACGTGCGAATATTCACATTCTTGATGTCTAGTATGGTTATGTACATAAGAATAATGACCATAATGTGGTTGGTCATGACATTTGGTTTTGTATTAGGCCTAATTTGGGTCTTTCTTTGGTCACTTTTGGGTCCCTTTTGACACGTTCTGAGGTCCCTAAATTTCCAAAGTTTTGTTACTATATTAGTGGCAGCCCTGTGTTTGTAGTGAGTGCATCAAATATATCAAGTATTGACTGCTATGCAGTATCCTTTTTGACTGACAATTTCATCAGTAATTTGCCATAAGTGCTCATTAAAGATTAATGAAATAACAGTATTCATAAGCTACTGCTTTTTAATGTACACCGTGTCTCAGAAAAAACAGTCAAAATTGTTTTTGTCATAACTTTGTCAATTTTTTTTACGAACTTTAATAATCTTTGGCATGTTGATGTCTAAGATGACAAAATTATGTAAGGTGCGCTCATTTTCCACCTCACCTAATTTTTGTCAATGCACTACCATGTGAAACATAGATGCTCCAAATTATTGCATTATGCTTAGTTTTTGTCTTAAGTAAACGCTGTAATGAGTTAATTAGGCACAAAATACACAAAAATGTGAATTATTTAACTGAATTGCTTACAAATTAGAATTTATGCTAAAGTGTGCTCCGCATACAAAGACTCGGATGCAACGCCAATGGCTGATAGCAGAATCAACGATCGACCGATCAAATGCCATCACTGATCGATTAGATGTGTTTTAAGCTCATCAACCAGCTATTTTGTTGTCTGCTGTTTTCAGCATAAAATGTTTAATAGCTCAAAATTATTAAATCACGTCGCACCCTCTGTTGAATTGATGATGCAAAGGTGAGCCATCTGATACAAATAATTGCCGCATAATGTAACAATTTGGAGCATCTGTGTTTTACACAGTAGTGCATTGACATAAATCAGGTGAGGTGGTAAATGAGTGCACTGTACATAGTAATATCGTCTTGGCTATCTTTATTGTGCTTTATGTCAAAAATTGTCAAAGTCGGTGGAAATTTGACAAAGTTATGCCGAAAAACAATTTTGACTGTTTTTTGAGACACGGTGTATGATGTTTAGTGTACTGCTAATGAAATGATGCAGTTATGACAAGCTTGGTGGCTCACATTTTTCGGCAAGCTGCATACAAACTGCAGTGCTCTCAACATGGTGTTTGTATATGTTGACCGTTATTAACAATATGTTGAACTCTGAGTGCTGCTGGTTTGTTGACTTCACGTGTATGTTGCATGGAAACAGCTGGCATGTTTTAAGCCCCAGTCTAAAAATACAATCTACAGTCATTTTGTTAAACACCGATACTGCAGGCAAGTAAAAAAAGTTACAGGTGAATTTTTGAAAGACGCTTTAGAGAAGTAATCTTTGTGACAAAAAAAAATCAATGTGATTTTGAGGATGATCTGAGTGCAAATCCGAGATAATTTTTCACAGATCTGTGTCCATTCGAATTGTAAGCTCACTTATATTCTGCTTAGGTCTAAAATGCAAAACTTTGGTGATTATGATTTATGATCTAAGTCTAAATTGCTTTCAGGCTTATGATGCGAGGCAATAGAGTGTTTAGTGTTCATCAATACTGCTGAGGCATATTTTAGATAGCGGTGGTAATGATGAAAACATTTTGGTTAACTTTCCAATTAATTAAGCTATCAAGGAGCAGCCCAAGCTGTTTTTTGTAGTAGGTTACATGTATAATCAATTAATTAATTATTAATTTGGATGAAAATTAAACTGCGATCATTGTGCAAGAACCCATGATCATTTAGAAAGGTTACTCAGCTGAAGACAATAATCAGTGTGTTCTTCATGCAGAGCGACATAACTGTACTGAACTGATACGATTTATTGTTTGTCGAACTGACTTATGGGCAAGCCCATTTACTTAATTGGTTGACACGTTCGTGCATGTTGTCACGTAGTCACTGACGCCACTAGACGATGCCTACTGTAATGCGTTACTGCTTTCCATTGGTCATGTCAGTTCAGTTCAGTTACCTTGCTCTGCTTTGCTTGGGAGAGAGGGGGTTGAACTTTTCGACGGTCGGAACCCGATCAAAATTGTGATGTAAATCGTATGTGTGTATGTAGTATACAGCTGACCCCCAGAGTATAATTTGACAGTATGTTGGGGGTTGAGAAAACAGTTGGGGAGTTCAACCCCCAACCCTCCTGGCAATTCAAACACTGGTTAGGTTGCGGGCAAAAACCATCGAGAAAGAGATGCCTCTGGAACAAAACAGCAGCAGTTTCTGCTTATTAAGCAGGCAAAAAAGTCTGGAATTCTTAATGCACCATTATTAGTGCACTTCATACATAATCTGCAAACGGCGTTTTTACACTAAACATGTAATCATTAGACCTAGGCCAGTATTCCATGGAAGACCGATCGATAGTAAATTATTGGATAATTATAGGCCTACTTTTTTAGCCTGTCACAATTTATGTAACGTAATTTTCTAGTCGGGAGTAGGCCTAGTCAGTGATATTATATTATACAATACATAAATTTCGATGAGCAAGGACGCGTGCTTATACACGGCGTTTCACAAAAAAGAGCCCCTTTTTATAATTCACTCAAGTTATGATTAATTTATGCAAATTAAGATTTTTTACCAGTTGTAGCTGAAGAAATACCAATTCAAAATTTTTCGGCAAAATGTTATTACAAAATATAATAGTGAATTACGAAAGAAAGAAAAAGGTTTTTATGAAACACCGTGTACATAATGCATTGTTTATCTCGTATTCCAGCAGGCTTCACGACCAGTTTGTTCCGTAAGCCGTATAATAAACTCATTATCGGATGGTCACGCCTGAAGAGGCAGAGTAGAATGTTTAGCTTGTCTGGACATTTTTAATATTTATAAACAACAGCGTAATGCTTTCTATGTGATGTCAATCAAAAATTTAACGATTAAATTATTTTTAATCATTATTTTTTTACGTTTAATCATTAATTCTGCAGCTCTAATTTCGAAACAACAATATAAGCGCGCAGATTTAGTATTTTTGGCACAATTTCACTTTTTCAGGATGCAACGCCATCACCGAACTTTTTTCTCTTTCGATGCATTCACGTTCCCATTGTCCCATGAAAAGGGCGTCGCCGCCGCCTGTACCGCTGCTTGAAACTGTTTCTTTGCGATAGTGATTGCCTGGAGACGAGCCGTGTCGGTGGTCGACTAGGCGGAACCATGTGTTGACAACAGCGTCAGACGCAGGTGATGATTGATCCATAAATTTGTGGCCGGACGAATACACTCTGCAAACATCGATCATCGGTGTATCTGTCCATTGATGATGAAGTCGTCGTGCGTGAAAACTGAGCTATCGATCGCAGACACATCAATTGGCGTCGTCGACACTTGCTATATGCCCTCGTCTACAATATCGGCTTTTATAAAATTTAGGTCATTATAACTTTAATGATCGTCGTTTAATCATTAGCAATGTAACAGGCCTAAAAATTTCGTGCTTCCGGTTGCCGTCCGTTTCTAGAAAAAAATCTGCGTCCCTAACATTTTTGTTGAACCTTCAAAAATATCACCGCAGTTTTCAGTATACGCTTGCATATAGTTTTGCTGAAAAATACTGTTTACAGATAGCCTGAAATGTTGCAGTATCTTTGCTAATTTAGCTCTCGTGAGTACTATTAATAAAATTTTAGTGTGTCAGTTTGTTTTTTATGAGTTGTTGAGTAATATTTCATGACACATCATGATATAAAAATAAATAACAATAAAAAAATTTCGTCGCTTTCCGTTCCTGAAGCACAAATTTTTTTACGCTTAGGCCTAACCAAAATCGAAACTGAACTAAAACTCGCATGCGATTTTGTTCCAAGCAATTTTGGCGATAGCCTACCGGCATTTGCCGAACACAAAATTGCACATCGCGTTTTGGTTTAGCTTCAGTTATACATATAGCCACTCCCTTATAGAACCAACTAACTTAATAGAACAATGATTGAAAGACGTTGTCCGGATTCGATTAAATGCCGGGCTGACCGTGCAGAATACAGCGACAATAATTATTAATATTCAATCATGCGGTCGGTCAGTGGTGAAAGAATTCACCGGTCGCAATGCATATCGGCGGGAACGCCGATATGCAGTTGTTTCAGGAAGGGAACGCGTTTCCCACTTTTTTGTGTTAGTCGACCACCGACACGGCTCGTCTCCAGGCAATCATTATCGCAAAGAAACAGATTCAAGCAGCGATACAGGCGGCGGCGACGCCCTTTTAACTATGACGGCATAATTGCGCTTAAAACATTTTTAATGTAAGACCTTTGCTAATAATTATTTTCTCGGTTTCTGTCTTATTGTAATTTTATTTCACAATAGTTACTGTAGTTTAAAAATGGCAAATTTACAATAATTTATATTTTGCTATAATAATATTGATTGTATCTTTGTACATAATACTGTTTTAAAACAATGCATAAGATATTTATCCGGCAACGGGATGCATAGCTTAACGGCTATTCATCCGGTTGCTGGTCTGGCTATTTATCCGGCAATTGTCTTGGACAGCTTTAGATGGTATTGTGCGGCTGCCGGATAAATAGTCACCGCGTTAAAACAAAGCACAATAGATGCCATAAAATGGAGCACGATTTTGCCTTACGCCACTATGGCTGATGGCACACGACCCAAGTTCCCCGCCAAATAAACTGATACCAAAACAACTGGGCAGAGAACGTGGGTCAAGAGCTATCAGCATAACTTCTAGGCGTCCCCACTTAGATCTACTACAACAGACACCATTGTTGGTAATCTGGTAAACCAAATGTAATTTAGGAGTGAGTGAGAAATGACTCGTTGATGGGTGCTGGTATAGCTGTTAGTTCACAGTCATCTGGCAGACTCGCTTTTTGACCAGAATCGCAATACTGCGATTACGTCTGCACAATGCACGTCTAGTCGTCAAACAATGATTAAGCCTACTGTGTCGAAAGCAGCCGATATGTCAAGCGCGCGTAAAGAGAGAGAGAGTTTATTTACCAAAACATAGGAAGGTAGCCAGAAAAGTATCTACCCATCAAATGCTGGCCACCCATTGTTACAATCAATTTTACAATATTACAATATAAACAAAAAAGAAAAAAAACAAAAACAAAAACGAGGAAAAATTTGGTGCAATTAGGCTACACAATGAATCATAGATGTAAAAAACGTTTTTTTACGTTTTTTTATTCTTGCCACGTTTTTTACGTTTTTTAACGTTTTTTATTTTGCTCAACGCTTTTTTATTTAATAAAACGTGCATTGAAAATTCCATCAAAAGCACTTTACAGAAACGAATTAATATGTCACAGTGATGTAGTTTACTTAGTTAGTCCGAATATACTAAATAAAACTTTTTTAAACTAGCATATTTAGTTAGTTTAATGCTGTTGTTTTACGACCACACAGCTAAATTAAAATTAAATCAAGTTCTCTTTACTTAAACTATTATTCCAGGTATACTGCGCTTACAGCATTAGGCATTAGGCAAGAAGATGAACACATTATGGCCAACGTTTTTTATTCAACATTTTTAAACGTTTTTTTTTATTCTTGCCACGTTTTTACGTTTTTTAACGTTTTTAATTTTTCCTGGAACGTTTTTTTACATCTATGCAATGAATAGATGTCTAGCATTCACAGTAACATAATAACGCAATACGTATAAGACACAGAGCAGTAAAGTGTAACCTAAATGGTTCTACCTATAGTAAAAAGATGGCGTAGATTTTCTTTAAATTCAGATGTTGAGTGTGTTGATTTCAAAGTATCAGGTAAATTAAAAACCGTGATTACAGTGTATTTTTTTGCAAATGTCTTCTGTTCTACTCTAGACTACACGATCTTGAATTCGTGTGCAATCATGCGGGAAAAAACCTGTGCGTCAGTTACCTCCCTGAGATGTATAGGCAATTTGACGAAGCGATGGTCATAGTGTATGATTCAGTCAAATGGAGACATCTAATAGCAGCCTTATCATCATTCGGATAGAAGAGAAAGAAAAAAGAAGAATGTATAGGCTATTCGTCACCGAAACTAATTTCTGGCTACACCTCTGATATCTAGCCATGCTATGCTAGAGTTTTTAGTACAATTTGTTAATGGATAATCCAACACGTCCGAGACAAAGTAGTAGTGTTTGGGCTTTATGCCGTAGGTGAAATAATTCAGTCTTGAATCTTGATGAAAAATGAAGTGACGAAGACGCAGGACCGGCTTTCGGCTCCCTTATCACGTTAGCCGGGCGTATAGTAAAAGCGTAATAGCAGCGGGGAAGATACGGGCACTCAGTCACTGCAGTCAGCCCTCGGGGAGCTATATACGGCACAGCAGCGTACGTCGACCACGGCGAAGACGTATCACGGACGCTGCGGTGCGTTTTTTACAGTCAAGAATCGTGACTAACGAACGTCGACCAACAGTGTGCTGGCATTAATGACCTGGGATGCACTGACGTTAAGAATGGGATATACTTCGTTACTACTAACAAGCAGAGTTGTCGCCAAGCCGTGTGCCGACGTGTATGCGCCGTATGCGGCCGTATGTCTAGTGCCCACTGCACATTGTACCTGTCCACTGCGCTGCGCCTAACGTTTCCCTCTAGCACATTTACTCGAAATGTGCGTCATCTTTTGAAGGATTTTGACGTCCTTAATCCTTGAAGTTTTGAACCAAGAAACTGAATATTGGCACATCGGATGCTCCAGTTACGCTTTTTTGTTTTCGACTCATAAGCCTGTATGGTAAAGGACAGACTGACTTACGGACAGGTGACGAACGGATAAAACCCGTAATGCGGCCTATTAGGACGATCGCATAAAAACGCCTGTAAAATAGCCTGTAAGTGTAGCGTAGCGGAAAAAACGACGTCGACGGCATGACGTGATAAGAATGCCGCAGCGAAGTATAGGCTATTAACGTAAAATGCGTCACTGCATGGCATAGACTGCCGACCGACCGATTAGGTTGCCTGCTTGCCTGCTTTCTGTTGCGTCACACCCCCCCCCCGGGAGACGGCGACAGATTGATAACAGAAGTTACGTAACATTTCCAGTTTGCCTTGTCTCTCGTTGATTGCACGGTTTCCTCGAAGTTCGTCCCTGTGTGTCTAATATGTTCTTTTTCAGGTTGTGCGTCCATCCTTGGCTTCTATTTTCGTCTACACAGAAGTGCAGTGTCCTTTTCAGATTCACTGCATTCCGGGCTCCACGATAGTATCGACAACACGATCATTTTGTTTTGCCCCATTGAGTATGCGGATAACTCTCACTCGCTTTACTGGCTACAGTTTCTCGAAAATGTGTTGTCACGTTGCGCCAAATTCAGTCATTAGCTACTTGCTTCTCCTATGTTGTCATCGATATCGTATACTCGTGTGCTCGCACATGTGCCGTGAAAAATGAAATGAAATACAGTACTCGTACAATGAAATATAAAACCACTGGAGACGGTCGCCGTCGACTCCGCTTACTGTTCATCACAAACGAAGATCTGGCGCTATACAAACTTGCAGAAAACTCGTATTTCATCGCAACTATAAGTTAGCAGGTACTGGTACAATAAAACAAATGAATTAGCTTAAGCAGCTGTTGTTTTACTTTTTTTTATTTCATTTAATCGCATATGCGAAAGTTCTAGACACTATCCGATACTGTTGTGTCAGTTTAGTTTATTACCTGTTTGAGTTTGACAGGTCTTTACATACAGAATTTTTTTCACAATGCAGTACTTTAAATTTGAGCAGCGTCGTCGCATCTAGACCTCTAAATCGGCTAGCCGTGAATTTCACGGCCGGCTTAGCATTTTCACGGCTAGGGTCTCGACTTAGCCGCGATTTTCGCGGCGACGGCAGCTTAGCATTTTCGCTACGTTTCTGCAGTTATGTGCAGTTTTTACATTTTTGCGATGTTTTTGCGTTTTTAACGTTTTTTTGCAATTTTGGTTTTATATATTAAAAAACGTTTACCGAAAATTTTGTTCAAAACTTCGGGAAGCACTTTAAAAATCATCACAGAAACGAACTTATAGGCCACATGCAGATTTCGGTTTGGTGACAGTTTGCTTAGTTAGTCTAGTGTGATATGACCACACGGTTATAAAAAAAAAATTGAATAAGCTCTCTCTCTCTCTCTCTCTCCTCTCTCTCTATCTCCCTCCCTCCATCTGTACTGCGCCTACAGCATTAGGTATTAGGCAAGAGGTTGAACAAATTAAGGCTAGGGGACTAACGTTTTTTATTCAACGTTTATGAACAGTTTTTCTGCCACGTCTTTAAAGACTTTTGACATTTTTTGGAACGTTTTCTACATCTATGCAATGCATAACCGGCACATTTCGCAACGTATTATGCAGTGTGTAGTAAGTGTTGTGTACATTGTAATTAGTAATAGGGGTCTACTGTGCGGTAGTCGGACACTTTGGGTCTTTTCTATTCATCCTTGGAGACGGACACCTTGAGTGCTAGGGGTGTTGGGGGAGGGCTCTGAGGGTCTCAGTGGGCGGAGATTAGCTGGCCAATCACGTCAGCAGTCAGCTAGCTCCGGTCTAGTGAGGCGACTATTGAATCGATATCGGAAT
>Ga0056128_1000229_pt1 | contig 42825 bp, 21 predicted proteins | sample WorMetLIZISLAND2_FD_71113 | JGI IMG/M metagenome (GOLD analysis project Ga0056128, IMG submission 71113) | Marine gutless worms symbiont microbial communities from Max Planck institute for Marine Microbiology, Germany - Olavius geniculatus... ... | reverse complement strand
GTTTTTGCCTGATCCACCCGTGTGACAGACAGACGGACGGACAGACAGAATTGCGATAGCTAAGACGCGCTGAAAGCATAGCTGCTTTCGCGCGTAAAAATCTGGAATATACGTTTTGTAGGGAATTTTTTTCAGAACATTTGTACTAATTTTTTGATGATGACGTCATTATTGTGACGTCATTTGCTCATAGAACACAGTTTACACGTGTATTATTTTCCCCACCAGTAATATCTTATAACTCACAAGTGACAAACAGTATATGAACAGAGAAAATGTTTAAACTTAACAAGTTAATGCCATCACTTTAAATGCTAAAGATTAGTGTTTAGTTTTTCAACTTATCCGAATTCACTCAAACATTTGTCCTATCTGTCAGCAAACTTCTGAATGCCCGATGCAAAGAACGATGCTGGCTGCTGTCCATGCCACTGAATAACGACTGATTGCATTTCAGCGTATGATGCAAATTTCTGCCAACCTAGTATTTTCTTACACCAAACGTGAAGTGTTCGGTTCGTAAAGCACTTGTTGCGATATATTGGATGCATCTCCGAGTGAATCTGATTTGCATTTGTTTTTTTTTGCCCACAAAAATACAATAACGGAGCATAAGTGTACATAAGTGATCATGCCCACCTTAAGGCCAGTTATTGTGAGGCTACTCCCACTACCCCCAAAGTTATAGGTGTGCACTTGCTAAAATTTAAGCCAATTTGGGACCCACTTTGAAAAAAATTGTAAGAGGGACCCCCATCTCTGGTGGGGGTTGCACTAGTAAGACTTGGTCATTCTCTAGCACATGTAAAAATTTGGGGGCATACCACCCCTTGGGGGCCAAAATACGGTCTTCCAAAAAAGTGGATTTGGGTGGGTATGATTTCACCACTAAATCTCCATGATTAGTGGACCAAAGTTCACCTGACTTCTTTCACCAAACGCGGAAGGAATCGTGGTACAATAAGTACTTGTGCGATTTTGAATATCTTCATCTGTTCTGGAGATATTCGCCGCCGAACTTTTAAGTTGTCAAAAATCTCTCCCCACCCTTTATTTTTTCCTGGATTATGATTTGCTCCAAGGTTTGGTGTAGACGCCCCTGCAGGCCCACTTTATAGTCTGACTTGGCTAGATTATTGATGCACAATTTTTTTTCGAAAGAAGTACGGTACCCTGAAAGCCAGCGTTACCTGGGTTGGTGGATGCGTGAACTCTTACATGCTATAATTACAACAGCTCAGTATTGAAATTAGGACTGCCTTTATCAATGTCCACTACATGCAGACTTCATTGTGGAAACTGCTAGAGGATGATCATAATTGCTGAAATGAAACTGAAGTAATAATGTAACATTTGTGAAGAGAAAAATATCCAGACCTCACAGTCTGGTGACAAAATCCACATGACCCATTCACACTCCAACATGCCAGCAAAACAGCATACACAACGATACGATATCTTCTACCTGTTAAGAATGCCTGCAGTGTGAATGTGGCATCAGCGTTGTCCGGGACATGAACATTAAGCGATTAAAAATACATATCGACTTTACAAATACAGCAGAATAAAAGGCTGCACACACAGTCTATAAATAGTGAATGTTTGTACATTGTTTAAGCACACTGTTGTAAATATTAACAGTTGACCATCATAGAAACACTATTAGGAAGCACATTATAAGAAATTAACAACACCTAAATGCCAAAAATAATAGTAACAATGACAATTACAGCATGCTAGGCCTTACGATGTCTACTGCAAGCATAAACGTTCCACTATAGTTAGTAAATATTATAGGCCTAGGCCTACTACCCAAGCTATGAATATCAAGTGAAAGTTAATATAGTAGAAAGCTTTGGCTCAGATCACGTTGGACTGCTTCATCTGGACTACAGCGAGCACGGATGCAATGAGGCAGAATACACTACCAATGACGGAGAATGCAAACGACCAGTTGAGATCGCCGAAATAATGTTTCGCGCCAAATATGATGAAACCAATCAGCATGAACACAACTAAAAACCAAGACAACGTTATATAAGTGACTGTACGTGTACCCCGTGTCTCAGAAAAAACAATCAAAATCGTTTTTGTCATAACTTTGTCAAATTTGTACTAACTTCAATAATTTTTGGCATGACGGCTAAGACGATGAAATTATGTAAGGTGCACTCATTTTTTACCTCACCTAATTTATGTCAATGCACTACCATGTGAAACACAGACGCTTCAAATTGTTGTATAATGCTGAGATTTTGTCTCAAGTAAATGTTGTAACGAGTTAAAACAGAATTATAAGTTTGTATAACAACTCGCTTGCAAATTAGAATTTATGCCAGAGTTTGCATACAGAGATGCAATGGCTTAGATGCAACGCCAATGGCTGATAGCAGAATCAACGATCGACTGATCAAATGCATTCACTCATTGATTAGACGTGTTTGCAGCTCATCAGCCAGCTATTTTGTTGTCTGTTGTTTTCAGCATAAAATATTTAATGCCTCAAAATTATTAAAACACGTCGCACCCTCTGTCAAACTGATGATGAGCCATCTAATACAAATAATCGCCGCATAATGTAACGATTTGAAGCATCTGTGTTTCACACGATAGTGTGTTGACAAAAAACAGGTGAGGTGGTAAATGAGTGCACCGTACATAATATTGTCTTGGCCATCTTTGTGCCAAAAATTATCAAAGTTGGTGTAAATTTTATCAAATTAGGCCTATGCCAAAAACACTTTTGGCTGTTTTTGAGATACGGTGTATATCAAACGACGTATATTGACCGCAACTATATCAGGGTTCATATAGGTCAGGGAAAACTGGAAAAAGGGAATTTGTGTGGTTAGGGAAAGTCGTGGAAAGGTCAGGGAAAAATATTATTTTTGAAAAGGCAGGGAAAATGATCTTGGATCATGCAGACTGCAGATTTCTGTGATTTTTTGTGTCTCCAAATATTAAAAAGCAGGCAAATTTGCGGCTTGCATTGAACGTATTAAAGCTAGAGGTGTTTCAGCTTTAGGGGGCTGAAATGAACTGACATGGTTTAGTTTTTGACGAACTGACCAATGAGCAAGCAGGACGAGCCCATTGGTCATTTGTTGACGTGTACGTGAGCGTGTGTGGCTCGGTAGTCTAACGGTAACGTGTCGGACTTGTAATCCTGAGGTAACTCAGAGGCGCAGGTTCGACTCCGTACCGGGACACTGCCGGGTAACGACCTTAGGCAAGTTGTTCACACACACGTGCCTTTGTCACCAAGCAGTATAATTTGATACCGGCTTTACCGCTGGGACGTAAACCGGCACACCGCGCGATACACTGGCCCCGTATCCGTGGTCTCGCAGTGTAAAAACCGGTGTCTGGCTGAGGGCCTTAGGAAACGGAGATCAGCGCCGCCCAATGGGCCGTAAGGCTCGGGAAGGACTTTACATTTTTTTTACGTGAGCGTAGTCACATAGGCCTAGGCCACCGACACCGTTAGACGATGCCTACCATAATAACGCACTGCTCGCCTATCGGTCAGTTGGTCAAAAACTAAATCATGTCAGTTCAGTTCAGTTCAGTTGCTTTGTACGCGCCTTTACTTTTACACTCAGGCTCAGCTCGTTTCAGGAAATTGATGTTTAGGCCCAGTCCGTTAGTTTTTCCGACTGATCCATTTCTCTCACGTATCAGAACACCCTGTCCCCCAAAACAGTCAAAATTGTTTTTGGCATAACTTTGTCAAATTCCCACCAACTTTGATAATTTTCGGGATAAAAATGGCCGAGACGATATTATTATGTATACGGTGCACTTATTTACCACCTCACCTAATTTATGTCAATGCACTACCATGTGAAACACAGATGCTCCAAATTGTTACATTATGCGGCGATTATTTGTATCAGATGGCTCACCTTTGCATCATCATCAATTCGACAGAGGGTGCAACGTGGTTTAATAATTTTGAGGTATTAAATATTTTATGCAGAAAACAGCAGACAACAAAATAGCTGGCTGATTAGCTTCAAACACGTCTAATAGATGAGTGAATGCATTTGATCAGTCGATCGTTGACTCTGCTATCAGCCATTGGCGTTGCATCTAAGCCATTGCATCTTGTATGCAAACTTTGGCATAAATTTTAATTTGCAAGCGAGTTGTTATACAAACTTATAATTCTGTTAAATAATTCACATTTTAGTGTATTTTGTGCCTAATTAACTCGTTAATAAAGACAAAAACTCAGCATGCAACAATTTGGAGCATCTATGTTTCACACGGTAGTGCATTGACACATTAAATGAAGTGGGAAATGAGTGCACCTTACATAATTTCATTAACACGCCAAAAATTGTTACAAAGTTAGTAAAAATTTGACAAAGTTATGACAAAAAAACGTTGACTGTTTTTTTCTGAGACACAGTGTATTTTTATCTGTCCCATTGCTATAGAATAGCATGGGACAGATAAGGAAATCACTTGCGTCATTCTTTCAGTCTGTCTGTAAACACTCCTACGGCCGCAATTTTGATTCGATTTTGATAAAATTTTGCACAGTGATTTGCGGCCCGAAGAGAAAATCGAGTTTGTTTGAAGTGAAAATCCGATGACTTTTTCCCTTATTTTGCCCCAATTTTTGCCCCGCAATAGATTTTCAATGGGAAGGTTTTTATGCCACAGTAAATAAACATTTGCGCTGTTTTCACTTACCCCCTATTTTCAGAGTCAGGCAATCTAATGGTGTCATTTACCCCCGATCGCCCCTTTTTGCCATAGCAAAATGCAAAAATTGAAAATTTTGCATTACAGCCAATGGAGATTTCAAAGTGGTGTAAAAGTGGTGTGGTCCCCATAAAAATATGTGCACGCTGTTTTCACCTACCCCCTATTTTCGGGCCCGGGTTATCCGATGGTGTCATTTAAATTTACCTCCTAACGACCCCTGTTGTCATGGCAACCAACTGTTATTATTCAAAGACAAAATTGGCTGCAGCACAGCTTGTATTAAAATGTTATGTGTGATAATTTTTTCCTTGCACCAACGTTCATTACCCGTCCCAAAGTATTCTGAAAACATTGAATACAGTTGTTGTCACAAAATCAAATACCCAAAATGTTGACAAAAAATCGACTAAAAACAGCCAAAATTAAAGCAAAGAACTTTCACAGTTTACAAAGCTATGTAAAGGCGATATGAGTCAACACTCGAAAACGGCAAAAATGGTTTGGGCGAAATGATCGCGTGTGCAAAAGTTACCTGCAGCAAAGCCAAGTACGGCGAATGCTATAATTAGCCTGTTCTTGCTGAGATTTAGCGAGTGAATGAACATGTAGAGGAATATTGTCACCATTCCAGCCAGTAACAGAATGAGTCCAATCGTCATCATTGCTTCAGTTGCTTTGAACCATTCTGTGATACACGCAGCATTGCATTAGCGGTTAAACATCTAACTTTCTTGAAATATTCAAGTCATTCTAAGTGCAATAACAAACTGTACGTAACGCTTGTAGATCAAATCCGAACTTGTAACAGTAATCAAAAAAATTAATTTAAATTATTTTCTTGTGTGGCATATAAAAACGGTTACTACCGGTAGCCTACTAATGATAGCATATATTTCCACTAATGTACAAAAGGTGGATCGTTTATAGGCTATCTGCCAGGGCAGGGCAGCTGCGATATCTATAATAGGCACAGTGAAACGAAACCTGAGTCTCAAGACCGGTACGACAGGATATTAGGATTTTACTTCACTGTTTAGTTTGAGAGAAAAGGCAAAGGCGCATAGACTACCTACCTTTATCAGCGTAATAGTGATGATCAGCGCCGGAACACGTCATCCAAAGTCCGACCCATGAGTCGCTGTTTGCATGTTTCTCCCAGCCAACAGTTGCGAAGCCGAGCACGTAGAAAACGAGTGCCGACAGAATGAACCAGAAGATGGCGCCAGATACGCCGTGTAGACTGATCTCATGCGTAGCAACCGGCATTTTGACTGCAACGTCGCATAGGCCTACACCCCATGCCATGAAATTAGGCCTAACCGCTATTAACATTAACATTGACAGCAAATATCAAAAGCAGTAAATATCAAAGTCTGTAGGCTATCATGCATAAAAATGTAGTTTAATTTGATAAGTTCCTAACATATTTTGCAGCCATAAAGTGATGCACTTTCACCAGTCTACAAAGGGGCGTCTGCAAGGGAAATTGGACGCGTAGCAACTTGTGTCAAATTTGGCTCAGGTGAAGAATCCCCCTTGGCTTGCTGGCTAACTCAGCTTTATTAGAAGCTGCAGCCCTTGGGGCCCTGCGGTTTAGGGTGAATATTTCCACGTCGTTGGGTGATGGTAAGCCCTGAACTCAAATGCGTGTGATCAGCTCGTATCCCCTGCCCGACAGGTGGATTCAGGTATACAGGATTCTACTCGAGCCAATAATCAGGGTCTACCCGGCCCCCGCGACGTTTGGGAAATATAAAGTATGCCAGAATATACCGTTTTGAAAAAAAAATCAAAATTTTCTCAACAGAGGGGGCCCGTGAAAATGTTTGGGGGCCTCGCGAGAATGTTTCCCCGGGCCCGCTGTGGCTCTCGACGAGCCTGGGTGCGCTGCAGCCGAAGATCGCAACAATCAATAAAAACCCTTATTTTGGAAGTTCAGGATCTTCCAAAGTCATCGATGTTGATACCACTGAAAAGCTCATCACTAGTGCTTGTTGTGATAGGCAGCATGCCCATGCTTATCAGCTGGCCAACAACGGTAAAAATAACGACTTTTCCGGGGGTACCGCTATTTGATGCCCTCGTACGCAGGTTTCCTTGAACCCAGAAAATCGAGACTTGGACCGCGAAATCTACGTTTAATGCTGACAATTTCCTATGCAGCTTTATTGTCTCTGTCCATCTCAATTGGTTTCGGCGCAATTCGCTCTTGGAATATGTCTCGCAGCCCGAAATCGCCAAAAAATCCACAAAAACCTTTATTTTAGCGTTCAAGGTCATCAAAGGTCATTGAAGTCGGTGGCAATCGAGAGTTAGTGTACGACTTCCTATTAGTGATTAATAGTAATCTAGGCCTTATTTCGCACCATTATTGAGATACAGCGACTTATTGGTCAAAACTTGCAAATTTTTTCTATCCCCTCATTTAGCGCTTTAGTGAGCCCCTTCGAATGTATGGAAAAGCTTTACGGTTCCTAAAACGAGAGTCTTTCAGGTAGCCGAAGGTGAAGATTTGGTGATCCTAGCTTGCACCGTTTTTGACTAATCCACCCGTGTGACGGACGGACGAACGGACAGACAGACAAACAGACAGACAAATGATGGCTATGACGCGCTAAAGCACGTAGCTGCTTTCGCGCGTAAAAAAAATTAGAGGGGGCTAAAGGATAATGCAACAACGCGGACGTCCCTGAATCCGCCACCACAATTAACCCGCAGCCCGTCAGCTGGTGCACTTCGCATCTCACATCCTGGAGCATTCAGCTAGTCGGTTAGGCCTAATTAAGCCTATAGGCCTACAGGCCTAAGCGGCGCGCCTAATCAAACAGAGCACAAACTCACTTAAATACGTCACGCGTGCAATGCTACTAGGTCACTAAAACGCGACTCAAAACCAAGAACAATCAGTGATCTCACACCTGTCTACAAATGAACGCGTCGCAGTTATTTACGCGTGCGCACAGAACGCTGCAAATCAGCGCGACTAGCAGGGCGCTCAGGGCGGCGGGGGGTGGGGCCTCCCACACACGCTCGCGCTGCATGATAGCTCTCTGGCGTCGGCACATGCTGCGATGTAGGCCTAGGCCTACGGTACCGAGCACCTGGCCGTTTGCCCCGCCGGTACGTCAGTGATCAGCGCTTTCATCAGTGCCACGGATTCCATCTCATGCAACACTGTACCTAGAAACCCCTCTTCGCGTACTTTTTGTCACGCGCAGGCGACGGAAGAAAAGTGCGCAATCATTTACGAAACGAACACAAGGACGTACTTAACTAGCTAACATGAGGCGAAAGCAGGAGGAATCGAAGCGTTGTAAAGAGTCACTGGCGGACCAGGCGGGATTGCCGGAAGAATGCGGCCAGGGTCAACCATCCAGTCATAATTAGACCTATAATATGCAGTGGCCTGACGTGGCCACTTCCATGCACTTAATTTCTCTTTGAAACCAAAAGCCTTTGACGTACTCTGCACCTACCGGTAAATGCAGCATACGAACATGATAAAAATATGCGTAGTGCACATTTTGTGTGCACTATGTGCAGGTCTGCAGGATATATAATATCCTGCACATGCCAAAAAGCTTCTGCTTTAGTTGAAGCGAAGCAGACCCTCATTATATGTTCGTGCTACCACTTTTCCCATATTTTTTTCATATTTTTTAACATATTTTTGCATATTTTTATCATGTTTCAATTATTTTTGCTTTACATGCGTTGCATTGTAAACCGGTCTTTATTTGAGCGTCTTTCCACGCCGTGAGTCAACGAACTGGGCCTAGTAGGCTCTAGTGGAATCTAGCCAGCGTCACGCGCTGCTAATTAACTACCGGCAGCCTAACTGCGGTGAACGGTATTATTAGCCACGGTGTAGTCAATATATATACGGGGTGAGCCGAAAACCCACACGCTCACCAGAAACGTGATGCAAACTGCAGACTGCAGAGACGATAATAGGCCTAGGTATCGCCTATACATCCGAAGACCAGCGTCCGACACTCGGCCGCTGAAAGATAGCGATATCAGAGTGAGTACAATCCTATACACTCTATCGTGACTCTGCTATATCGAACGCTGCAATGAACGCGTGATACGATACGGTAAGTCGGCGCACGTACTGGGTGATTGTTGCAGGCAGCACATTGCACTCAAAATTGTGGCCAAACCGCTGCAGACAGACATGTGGTTACTATTGACAGCCTATAGAACGGGTCATCGCTCTATCCAACGACACCGTCAAGCCCTTACGACATACGGTTTAGCCACAATACATGTGTTAAGCCTACAGATAGACGACAGACAGACAGACGACACGTCGTACCCAAGGCTCGACCTAACGGTTGGCCAAAAATTAGTGGTGTACTGACATCGCAATTATTGCGCGATTCCTAATGGGCCGCATTATGGGAGGCGTCTCCTTGCTCGTCCGTCCGTCTCTGTCCGTTCGTCTGTCCTTCCGACCTGTAGGCCTACAGTAAGCCGTACTAGCTCTTATCTCGAAAACGCAAGAAGCACACAAACCAAAATTGGTCGTATGAATGTTCCTTCGACAGAACCAACAGGCGTGCCAATTTTCAGCCCAAATACCAACCAATACCAATGGAGAATTTGCACTCAAAAACTGACAAAAAAGTGTAAATTTAATCTAGCACATAAACTAAAAAGAACTGAAATGTTTAAAAGAAAAATGAAATGAAAGATACTGAGAATAGAAATAGTGTTAAATGTAAAACTGACAAAATTCGACAAATGACTGAAGTAAAGATAACTAAAATAAGAAAAAAACTGAGATAGGTCAAATGGACAGAGGTCCTTAGATTGCCGCATAATGTGTCGGCAATGGGCCGACATAGTTTTCTGGTTGGCATCGTGTCATGTGCCGCTAGGGGTCAGTCGTGCGTAGCGCTGGCATCTTACGGGCTTACAACAGGGCGTCATTGAGCGTAGGCTGTAAGTCAGTATTCAGGCATATGCACTGTTTACCTGCGCTCGAAGATGATCGATTATGCTATTAATATTCGCCTTTGGCGCCTTGCCCATTGCCGTCGGAAACTAGCTACGAGCTAGCGACAGAGCGAGTCTAGCTTCGAATTCATCAGTCAGCTATAGGGCGGTGTCATGAACGAAATGCGACACGAACGTGACTCAAACCACGCATAATTTGTTAATCACCTGCCATGTTTGTTTTTCGGCGTCGATTTTCATCCCGAGTGGATTCGGGATGAAAAATCGACTTAAAAATTAGTAGGCTATACAATAGGCCGACGAAATTTCAATTTTGTTACAACAATACTTGCGTTAAAGACGACGACAGACAGACAGACAGACAGTACTCAAGGCTCGACCTAACGGAGTAACAGTCGGTCAAAAAGTCGCATGTGTGGGCTATTTCCATTAGCCCCAACAAAGCCTGAGTCAATAGCTCTTTCGGCGTTTCGGTTAACTGGTTAGCAAATTAACCGCGTCGTCGCCCATCCCTACTGCTAGTACCTTTAATTTAAATATTCTTCGTGAATTCGGCGGTGTATTTGTGTTTATTATATTTGTGAATTAATTGTGTATTTTGCATTACAATGTCTACACAAAAGAATAATGGTAGGTTTGTTTATTATTGTGACAAGTGTCGTTGTTGAGGTTAAGCCACAGGAATTAATTACAGTGAAACCTACTTTTTAGGCGTCTGATGAATACTGTAATGTACATTGGGTGGTCAAGTTTTGCTAAGACTTTAGTCTAAGACTAAAGGATTGACTTGATTTTGGTCTAAGACCAAAGTCAAGACCGAACTTGACCTAACTTTGGTCTAAGCCCAAAGTCGTCCAAAGTCAAGACCAAAATCAAAATTAAATCAGCTGGCAATTTTTATGTCAAAAGATTACAATTATGGCTTAGCTTGACCAAACGGACGTCCCAGTTTGTTATTTGAGCGAAATATTTACTTTTTGACCAGTAAAATAACGTGCGGCGTCTGGTAACTAATAGACATTTTGTTACTTACTATCTACCGGCGTTAACTACGCAGATGACACGTCATCGCTGGCACTAATATTGCACAAAATTTCTTTTATATCCATAAATGGCCATATAAACAAACAAAGTAATATTGCACACATCACCCGATTAATATAGGTCTGGAAAACACTTATAATGTTGATTTAACTAATTGTATTATTGCAGTAATTCGACGGTTGCATAAAAAAGATAGACAGCCGCAAATGAAAGTCAAGTCAAAAGTCAAGACTAAAGTCAAGCCCAGGTCGTACATAAGCCCAAAGTCAAGACTTTAGTCTAAGACAATAGTCTTAGACTAAAGTCTCACCCATTGTAGTTCTTACATTAATTTTATTTTCAGTTCGGTCGAATATTATATCTGCCGAGAAAATTCACGGCAGATAGCCATAATCCACTACTTATTTTCTGTGAATTTTCATGGCAGCACATTTTTACTTTTGGATATATGCCATGAAAATTGATCTACGGAAAAGAAACGTATATTGAAGCTGAGAAATAAGCGAATAATCAAACTATTATAGGGCCTTATAATTAGGGACCAACCGAATTCACGGGGAAAAATGCAAGATTTCACAGCAGCATTTTAAAAATGTGTCAAATTTCACGGAAAATTCACGGAGAGTTTCGAAAATTCACGGGCCCCACAGACGTTATTTCGAGATGCTGCGCTAATGCAAACGAAGAAATTTCTGAACAACGAATATTTACTACACAAAGTCAAGACTCAAGACAGTCAAGAGTCACTGTTCGACTCAGGCAGTCCCAGTTTTTGAGTTCTTAGCGACGATCACTTGATTTGCCAAGTTGCTTGTTGACAGTCTCTGGCACTGTGGGGCACTGACAGTGGTGTATTGGCTGATGCTTACTAGTGATGTGATCAATTACATAGGCTAAGCATACAGGCTACAGAAGTTGCTAACTTGCATTATCTGATAATACTGTACTAAATGGCACTGGCAGTTATTTTACTGTACTTCGTTTTGATACAAATTCGCAGCAGATAGGCCTAATGATAGGCCTATTTATTTTCCATAAATTTTTACGGCAGATAACCATTTCATGCTAGCTTTCGTGAAAATTACGGCAGATAGCAAAATTCGACAACTTATTTTCCGTGAATTTTCACGGCAGACAACACCTGATAACACTCGCCAAACTGAAAATAGAATTAACGTAAGGAATGCATTGTGGGGAAGCAACGCAAAATTTGCTACTTTCAGTTCAGGGAAAACGGATAACGCTCGACACTGCTGGGCCGCTGAGATGCTGCCGCTGTCACTGTTAAGCGCTGAACTGGTCTGATGTCACTGCAGCCATTGATACTTCGTCAGAAGTCGACGGCCACCTAAGAAGACCTAAATGTAGTAGAAAGTTAATTAACTACCTAATAAAGCCGAAATAAATAAATCTAAGTTGCACAGTAAGATTTTAGGTCTGTGCTGTAAGTGCACGAGCAGGCCATTATGGTCCAATTCTGCCAAATGTTGTCCAGCTGAGAGGAAACTGAAAGATTTTTAAGCTCTCAGTATTTTGAAAAGATATGAATAAAAATTGTGGCACTTAATCATTTTTTCAGTTCACCTTGTGTAATGAAAGAATTTCACCCTGTCCAATTAGTCGTAGTAGATCGCGTCACTCTCCTCCTGCGCAGATTTCATTTCAGCAGCCAGCTCTGGTAACAAGGAGTTTACTAGAACTCTGAATTAAAGGTCTTCCTAATATCGTTCATTGAGTGGTAAAAGTGCATTAAACACACTTTTGCACCTTATGCAGTTTTTTATACCATCATCATCAACTTGCCATGCCCGATGTATGAGCGTAGGCGGCTTCATGAACTAAGCACCGATAACCCTTTCTGTTCTCCGCCTGTCTTACCACTTCGACCAGGCTTTTCTTGCCCCATTGAACAATATCATCGATTCACTGTTTCTTCTCACCGGACACTTCATGCTGCATTACGGCTGGAGTGGCGTAAACATAGCCTGTGGTCTATATTTACGACTAGGCATAACAATAGCCTCTGCCATTCTTTATCTCAGTTTCAGTTCAGTTTCAGTTTAGATTATGAGTTTGATAAGCGGAAGCTTTCATTGCTCATCTCTCACTTTCATAGGTTCGTCCAGGCGTTTCTTGAACGATTCAACTGAGTCTGCTGCAATGACATTCTCTGGTAGTCGATTCCATGCATCTATTACAACCTGACTGAAAAATTTCGGCAGGTTTTGTTGATCGATTGTTTGAAGATCTTTTTACTGTGTCCACGAAGGTGAGTTGTGTCAGACAGAGTAAAGAACTGGTCCTACACTCCCGATTCACGTTTTCTTTGTTCGTAATTATTTTATATGCTTCAGTGAGAGTTCTGTGGAGTCTTCGATATTCAGAGAGTATAGGTTGAGTTGAGTCTGTCATGATAAGGCAAGTTCTTCAAATTCATGACCAATTTTGTAACTCTTCGCTGTACCTTTTCCAAGCAACTATTATCCTTTTTTGTAGTATGGTGTCCAGACTTGGGTGCAGTATTCTAAGTGCGGCCTCACATAATTACCATACAGTATCTGAAAATCTTTTTTGCTCAGACTGCCAAATGTTCTTCGTATCATACCTAGTGCTTTCATGGCCTTAGATGTTGCTTTGGAACACTGGAGATTTCACTTCAAGTCATCAGTTATCTAGACTCCCAGATCCCGTTCTTCTTGTGATGATTCTATGTTGGTCTTCTCACCGTCATCACCTGTTAAATGGTAACATTGTGTTGAGCGAGTGGCCAATATGGAGCACTTTGCATTTACTGCAGTAGAACTTCAGTAGCCATTTGATTATCCATTCTTGCATTTTGACCAGATCAGTCTGCAGCCCATCAGCATCATCATTTATAACTATTGAACTCCATATTTTAGTGTCATCCGCGAACAGTTTGATTTTGTTGTGAACTACTGAAGGTACATAAATTTACATAAGTGACAAACAGCAGCGGACCCAAAACCGCTATGGACTTCATCCCAGTCTGAACTAGCATCATTGCTCAGGAAATTCTCTGTCCACAGCAGAAGATTGCTGTCAATGCAGTACCACTTTAATTTGGCTAGCAGCCATCTGTGGGGTACTGTGTCGAATGCTTTTTGGTAGTCTAGGTACAGTACATCGAGACCGTTTCCTTAATCCAGTGTTTTTGTACAGCTTTCTAGAGCTTCTAGAAGATTGGTTAAGCAAGAATGTTTCTTTATGAATACATGTTGGTTTGGTTTGTGAGTATGTTATGCGATTCAAGATGACTAAGCATTAGGTCTTTAACTATAGATTCAAAAATTTTACATGGGATAGGAGTTAGTGAGATAAGTCTGTAATTTCCTACTTTCAATTTGTTTTTTTGTGAATAAGTGAGATCACTGCTGTTTTCCAGTCTGACAATAATACTCCTGTCTGTATAGATTTTGTAAAAAGTATGGACAGTGGTCGGGCAATGACGCTGGCTCCCATTTTTAAGAGTTTCGGATGTAGACCATTGGGCGACTTCACTTTTTGACTTAGACTTTCGCTGAGCCTAAACTTTGGTCTAAGTACCTACTTAAGTCAAAAAGTGAAGTGATTTCGCTGAGACTTTCGCTTAGCCTAAACTTACCTACTTAGACCGAAGTTTACACTCAGCGAAAGTCTCAGCGATTTGCTAAGTCCAGAAGTACCTACTTAGACCAAAGTTGAGTCGAACTAACCTGGCTAAAGTTGGTTCAATTTGCATGGAAGAGATAGCTCTAGCTTTTAGGGCTTAACTTTCGCTGAGCCTGAATCCACTTCAACTTTTGACTTTAGCTGAGCGAAAACATGGCGACTATTCAGTCCTTTTGACAAGTTCTGACATCCCTAAATTTCCTAATTTTTGTTATTGTATTAGTGGCATCCTTGTCTCATTATGATGATGATGATGACATATTTGTTATTGCTAATATTTTGATGACATTTTGAGGAAAGTGAGTTAAAACTAGAGCTGTCAAAGTGTTAATTTTTTAAAGCATCAATGCACTGCATTAATTATTTTAATGCATTAATTAACACATTATGAATGCACGCAGGCCCATCGAAAGGAAGAGTAGGGGGAAGTTATCCTGGTCCGTAGGGGGAAGTTATCCTGGTCCCTGTGACATTTGGGGGGCTTGCCTGTAAAAATATAGAAAGCTGGAAACTTTGGAAAGCAAATAGAAACACATTTTTCAACAATAACCCACGGCACTGCTAGCATAGAAATCTATTAGCCTGTCATCTAAATAATATTTATTTACAGTAGTGATGGAACGGCAACAACAGTTTAGTTACTTGAATTCATTCGATTGTCAAATAACTGCGGTTTAACGGAATATTGAAAATTTTGCTTCACAGAATTTAGTAAATGAAATAAATTTACACATGTGCGTTAATTTTTTTAATGCGCGTTAATTTATATGCGTCGATTAATGTGTTATTTTGACAGCTCTACTTAAAACACACAAATAATGAAAAAGTGTTTGTAGTTTGTCCAACAGGGCTGCTCGTGGATATATCTCCTGTGAGATCAACAACAGCGACAAATTTGCAACTTGAACACATTCCGCGTACAAGAGGTTCGTTTTTATATTGTTATTGTTATTGTATTGTGTGCAGTCAAAGCTTGTTGTGTAACATTTTCATTATGTTATTTTGTCACAGTATTATTGCTGAAACAAAATTCACAACACTTAATAAAATTAGTGAGTTTTCTTGTAACAAGTGTAATTATTATTAATCATAATTTGCCTGCAGAAGACCCAGAATTATCTTCATTAATGTAGCATATTTTTAGTTTCTGAAGTGTGAGTGACTTACACAATTGGTGTTGTGAATAATGTTTACATGGAAGACTTAGTTTATAGGCCAATCCTAGGCCAGAAAATGGCAACATGTTTAGTAACATCTGTGAAAGTGCGTCATTTACAGGTAAACTCCTAAGCCAAATTTTTTTGGAAGTGTAGCCAAATATATTTCCGGCAGCGGTGGTTCCAAAAAAAATTCGGCGGTTACGGCGGCTAGGTGAAAATTGCACTGCGAACTATAGAAATGTACATTCAGTGACCATGCATAATAACTTGAAGAAATAGTCTGCAGATGGCTAATAAGGCCGTATACATTTTACAGTGCAGGAAATAATTTAATCATTGTTAATTATATAAACAAAAGTGGTTTATAATTTATCGGATAGGGCTATAATGCAGATACACTCGAGTGTTTAGATTCAGTGCCATCACGCAGAGTCTATAGACGTGAATGAAGCACCAACTCAAAAACTCCAATTCCACACACACACACACATCGTTGTAACAACTTGTAAGTTAGTTTTAAAAGCCATTAGTTGACTTTTAGGGATGGTGGGTGTGGCGTGGCAGTAACGCGTTGTCTCCGATCAACGAAATTAACCTACGCCGGTCCCGGTTAGCACTTGGATGGGTGACTGTCTGCGCATGAAATCTTCTATCAGCTAAGCTGGCTTAGCCATAAATGTTTCCACCCGCGGCGGCTAACCAAAAAAATTTTTGGCGATTGCGGTTATGGCGGCGACATGTAAGTCCATTTTGCACTGCTGCTGTAAAGACTTCAGTTTCTCCGTTCTTTAAAGCGGAGCCCATCAACTAGATGATAAAGCAGTTGTGTCTTTGCGTGTTCTAGGAGATGAACTGCTTGAAGATGAACAGTTCAACTTTGACATCCCTGCTAGTCCTCCTTTTGAGTGAGTAGTGCCTATCAGCTGTCTTATGCTTATGCATGAAAGAATGGTAGCTAAAATTTGTTTTGTGGCCGTCCAAATAGGCTGCTGCACTATTGGTCTTGCTTGACTCTCTGTCCATGTCTGACTCAGGGCCGGTTTCTAGATCTTAGTCAAGTTAGTGTTAACTGACAGATTTGCATAACTCGCGTTTCCCGTTGTACTACGTTGCGTACGACGGTGCACCACTGTTGCGTGTTCCTGTTTGCGTTAGCAGAGCTTTACTTGTAATACATGCAGTGCTGCAGCCGATTTTGTTTTTAAATAATAATGGTTGGTTGGCATGGCAGTTGTTAGGGGGAAATATACAGGGTGGTCCAAAAAAACGGCACAAAGTTTATGGCATTATAATTTTGCAATCGTACATCACAGAGTCATACGGTTTTCAGCAAAATGTTTTGAAAGAAATTCTTTACATGACTAAAGTAAGTGTTTAAATACAGCAATTAAATATTCTTTGTTTTGCCGCTGGCAAGTGAACTACTGAAAAACAGTATTACCTTCAATGTACCTTGGTCCATAAAAACATGCCACTATTATTTTTTCAATAGCTTCGTGAAACATTGACCGATTTCAATAATTTTTGGCATGCGACATTAAGAGGTAACTTGATGCTAAGTCTGTAGTTTCAGCCACCTCACCTTAACGTTGACGCTACACTACCGTGTGAAATGCAGAAGTCGCATCTTCATTACAGCATGTGCTCAAAATGTTCTCCTGCAGCACAAACGCAAGCGGTAGACATTGACACCATTTGCCAACAGCACTTTGGTAACTGCATGACTCAAGCGGCCCACTTGCCGTTGATGTATCATTTCAGTTTGTCGACTTACCAGTACAGGTTTGAAATAAAGACGAAGCAACAGATTTTCAGTGATTTTGTGATCTCAGTAATTTTCTGAGCCAACACATGCACTACCCAGTATGAATTCATTGTTGTCTATGGTCAAACTAAGACTTCTGCATTTCACAAGGTAGTGTGGCGACAACCTTAGGGCGAGGTGGCCAAAACTACAGACATTGGCGTCAAGTTTCTTTTTAATGTCGCGTGCCAAAAATTATTAAAATCGGCCAATGTTTCACGGAGCTATTGAACAAATAAAAGTGGCACGTTTTTATGGACCGCAGCGTCGAGGGTAATACTGTTTTTGCATAGTTCAGTTGCCAGCAGCAATAACAAAGAATATTTAACTGCTGTATTCAAATACTAACTTTAGTCACGTAAAGAATTTCTTTTGAAACATTTTGCTGAAAACCACATGACTCTGTGACATACGGTTGCAAAATTATGGAGTTATTATCTTTGTGGCGTTTTCTTTGGACCACCCTGTAAATGACACCATGAGATAGCCCAGGCCCGAAAATAGGGGATTAGGTGAAAACAGCATGCAATTATCTTTCACATGGGCCAAGTTATAGTCAATTTTGTCCAAAAATTCGTTGCCGTGGCAACAGGGTCGGCAGGTTAAAAGTTTAGATGACACCATCTCATAGCCCAGGCCCAAAAGTGGGGGGTAGATGCAAACAGCATGCGAGGACCGAGTTATAGCGCTTTGAAATCTCCATTGGCCGTAATGGAAAATTTTCAACTTTTCAACTGTGCTGCACTGTGATTTCTTTTAATCATATGCATTTTATGCTTATTGCATGTGTGTCTTGCAGTGACAATGCGGACGAGACGTTTCGTCGGATGAGCGAACTCGATCCGTTTCAGGTTGCGGAGCTGTGCGAGCAGGCCAATACAGTTGCGATACACTTCAGCAAGCTTGCGGAAGATTTGCAAACATCCCCGCTGCCGTCATTGGCTGTTATTAAGACTACATCAGATGATGCTGCAGATGAAATTAAGTGTCCACCGTTGCCACGATCCACGGAAGCCATGGCGTTGCCGACTGACGCTAAAGCCAAGAAACCATCGCTAGTCAACCCGTCACGTTCCCAGACCAAGCCTAGCAAGGAAGTGCCGGTCGCAAGGAGAAGTCTGATGTCAGCAACGAAGGAGAACAGAGCTCCAGCAGCTGCAGCTGCACCATCAAAACCACTGACAGCCACATCAAAGGCATGTGATCGTTTTCAAAATCTTTATTTTTTTTTGTTTTATAACTCATCACCGTCACCATCCAGTTTTTTTTGGTGGGGGTCATTTATGGTTATAAATTACATATGAAAGTTTGAACTGGTAACATCTGTTAATCTTTATGCGCAAGAGCTGGCAATGGCGTGCGCGTATTAGCTACGGTAATTCTGTCTGTCTGTCCGTCCGTCCGTCCATCACAACCCGGTACCAATTCAAAACCATATGATAGCCTATAGTCTCTAGTATTTCGTGACAAAATTTTATGCCACTGGGTGAAGGGGGTCCCCACAAACGAGGGGGAAAAAGAGGGGCAAATGCAAGTCTGATATGTAGACCCAGCATAAGCGTAACTCTACTGCATTCACAAGATGGCGCCACGCAACTAACTCATTTAATGCGATTGAGATGGGAAATTTTGGTATTTGTATATTAACTTAGCGTGAACACTCCAATTTTTAGCTAAACTACTGAACACATTTGGAAATGGTTCGGACCGCTGGAATTCTTAACCAATACACTTTCCAACAGTACCGGATTCGCGTATCCAGACTTAGTGGAAAATGTGAATTTTGACTAAGTAGGTTGAAAAGGGGTGTGGCCCCCCTACATGACGTCGGACGAATATCACACATTTCATCAAAGTACGTGAATTAGAACGAACGGCGAGAAATACCAAATATTGCATTTGTTAATGCGGCAAATAGGGATTTGTATAGTTTTTATGGAAACATAATGAAAAATGTGAGATCGATCATCGGTGATCAATTACGGTGGCACCTTTACGTAATTGGAGGACTCGCTGTAGTATAGAAAAGGGGATAAGAAAAGGTTAGGGTTTTTTTTTGGCTATATCTTCATAACCACCGCATCGATTACTATGATGTTGATGGCTACTGAAAAAGGAAAGGACTGGCTATTTTTAGGAATAGGTGTTATAATTTATAAAATGGAACTTAGATTTTTACGTGTGACAGCAGATACTGCTATAGCGGATCTTAGCCATCGCAGTTCTCAGACAGACGTCTGTCTGTCCGTCCGTCCGTCCATCACACAGGTGGATCAGTCAAAAACGGTGCAAGCTAGGATCACCAAATCTTCACTTTCGGCTGCCTGGAAGACTCTAGTTTCAGGAACCGTAACGTTTTTCCATAAATTCGAAGGGGGTCACCCCTAGCGAGGGCGCAAAATGAGAGGGGGTAGGAAAATTTTACGATTTTTAGCCAATAAGTCACTGTATCTCATAAACGGTGCGAGATAGGGCCTAGGTTACTATTAATGACTAATAGGAAGTCATACACGGGCTTTCGATTGCCATCCAGAGCAATGACCTTGGATGACCTTGAATGCCAAAATAGGGTTTTTATGGATTTTTTGGCGATTTCGGGCTGCTACACCACTCTATACCATTCGCAAGGTGTCGCTCATAATTAACTCCTTATGCAATGCAGATGGAGATTTTGGTATTTGTATATTAACTTAGCGTGAACACTCAGTGGGCAGTGGGCCTTCATTCATGCACTGCTGTCGCGCATTTCCTTGTATAGTAAGGTTTAAGGTTGCGGGTGCCCTATCTTAGCAGTAACCTAAGGTAAGATGGCGTTGAATGACCTGGTTTTTTGGCAAAATTTGGTTATATTATCATAACAATCAATGGTGATGTGCTTGTTAATGGTATCAACATTGATGACCTTGCATGACCTCGAACCCAGAAAATGGAGGATTTTAGTGATTTTGTGCGATTTTTGACTGCAGAAGAGTGAAGTGCGATGAAATGGATGGAGATAAGCCGATATTAGCTGCGAACAGGAACTGCCATAAGCTCTCGCACGTCTCATGGGCTCAGATTTCTTGTTTTATTAATCATCATGTCGATCTCCTTTATGCTTACTTAGATGTACTTTATGCTTAGTTACGTGTAAAAGAACTCTTTGTGCAGAATAATGCAGTTTTGCCATCTTGAGCTACAAAAGGCTAAACTTGATGCGTTTTGGGGTTCTTGTGGGTTTTAAGTTATTAGAATGAGCACTGCTAGATATTATCTGCATGAGGTAAATATCCAAAAATTCACAATGGTGAAACAAGAAACTAAAATTGGATTTAGTTTGGTGTGGTTTTTTTGTGTTTTGGGGTGGATTTACGAAATAAAACTCACTGGTTTCTTTGGGTATGTGTCTGGGCGCCTCATCTGTGAAGAGTTCGTCATTCTTGTTTGTTGTGACACATGTCAGGTGAACAAGTTTATGGTGACGAAGCCACCTCGTCCCAGTGCTCTGAATTCATCTCTTGCCAACACTTCAAAGTCGAGCTGTGATTCGGTGTCGAGCACTGCCAGTGCAGCCCCACGACTGACGGCCACTCACACCAGACCTTCGGCTACATCAACCCCTGACTGCAGCGGGGCTAAGCTAGCACGTACCAAGTCTCTGAACCCAGTCACTAAGCCGGCACCAGTCCCACGACGTACCGGCACTGCGAGACAAAGCATTGCTTCTGGTGCTCAGTCGACAAACATCAATCCTACCATGGCTGAAGCCAAGCCGGTGACCAAGTCGGTGACCCAAGCTACGTTGAAGCGTCGCCTCTCTGTTGCCGCGGCTTCAAAGTCGGTGTTAGATCAGAAAATGCCACTGGCATCATCTACTGCCAGTAAGCCGCCACCTGGCCAGTCAAGAAGTACGGCAAGACCAGCTTCTTCTGTTGTGAGTGCTGCTGCTGCTGCTGCTGCAGACAACAAACTTGCGAGGAAGAAGTGAGATGAGATTCATTGTCACAAAATTCTTCCAGTTTATTCCCAGTTTGAAGCAGTTCAGTTTTGTTTTTAAGTCACCAGACTTTCAGCTTGGTTAATTTGAAGCCAAGCAAAAATGTGAAATTGCACTAGCACTAGCAGCATATGTGTTGTAATATGGCTAACGACATTTCTGCATTATGTCCTTGTTAACTATATTGATTTGGATGAAACTTGGTCGATGCATTAGGGCTCAGTAAATAAAGGTAAAGCGTGCTGTGCTCCTCCGGGGCATCTCCCTCATCTCCCTTTCTGTGGTCATTGAGCCAGTAGGTGGATAAACTACTGAGTCCATGGCGAATGGCCAGTGCAACGCCAGACCTACGGTTATCTTCCCAGCCTCGGGGCATCATTGCTCTTGGACCGGTACCAAATGATATTGCTTGGTGAACAGAGACACATTGTGTGTGAACAAATTGCTTATCTGGCAGTGCCCTGGACCGAGTTGATCGGGGGACCTTTTTGTCACCACGCTAGTCTGGCCCATTACTGTTATACACGCAGTAGATTAGATTTGAGAAAATATGTATTTAGCAACAGAGTAATTGATCACTGGAATGCACTGTCTGATGCGTGTGTAACCAGTAATACAATAAATCAATTTAAAAATTGTTTGAAATGGGAACTGCAACCGGAAACACATAGTTACAGTTAGTTATTAGGATAGTAAGCGTTATATGGCTTCTGCCTGTGCTTACTTAGGCCACCAGTAATTCTGGTGGCTTCGGTGAATACTACTAAGCCACAAGGTGAGTAAGCTAGATAAATGCGATTGTTTCAATGAAAGCATATGCTGCTAGTTGAATGGTGATGCAAGCACTAAAGGTCAATGCTTGATAAGTCTGTGATGATTATTGGTACTATTATTGCAGCTTCTGGCTGACTTTTGCAGTGGTTATTTCACTGTCCCTGCAGCCTCTAGTTGTATGCGTTGCATAAGGATCTTCGTAATTTTTCGTATTATGCAAATATAATACTGAGCTGTGTTCAGTCGTCAAAGCCATGAGAAAGTATTTAAACGAGATTGGTGAAATATTGCAGCTAAGGCTTTCATCGTCATGCTGCTGCTGCAAAATTTGTCATGTTTGTGTAGCAAAATCATGAATTGGTGACTTTAGTTTTTGCAGTGCTTTCTTAGATAGAATGGAATTGATTTGTGCATTTCAAACATCTAGGTGTCTACTTTGTATTTCGTACACGGTTTGTCAGGAAAATGGTGTCTTATATTTTTTAAAAGTCCTGCAATGTGTATAAGTATAAGTCTCTATGTTTAATTACTGCAGATATGTTTTAATGCTAAATCAGGCTGTGGCTGTTCTGTGTATTCACCGTGACGTGATGTTGCTGTAATGTGATCTGCTTACTAGTTTTGTTGATTTTAGACTGTCACCAGTGCTTTCGTTATTAAGAGTCCATGATATTATGACTTGCTTAATGTTCGTCATTTGTACTTTGTGTGGACTCCGTTGTATATGTGGTAGTTAATCGGAATAGTACATGTTCAGTCCATTTTAACTACAATCGTCTTACATGATAAGACTGAATGGTATTTCCACTGTAGTGGCTGTGCAGCGTATGCTTAAAAGTTTTGCAATCTAAGAGACCAACTGAATTATTCCTGTGTAGTTGTACATTAATTGATAATGTCAAATTGAACATGTTGTGTTCTGGATAAATTTACGAGATCATTTATTTACCATTTTTGGCCGAAACAGTGTTGTAAATTTATCACTAAAGACATCCAATTAGGATTAGCAAGTTACATTTTCCAATTTTGTAGTTTTTTTACGTATTAACAGAAAAGCATCGACTGTAACATTAAAAATTAAACATGAGGTTCTGTTTTCATCATTGTAACTTTTCTAGTACTACTTGCTTTTAGACAGACATGAATTACATTATGAGATGACAAGTCCATTAAGCAAGATGCCAGTATCAATATTCATAGGTTTGAATACTTGATGCGTGACATTTTAAGAATCAGCGATGAAAGAGCCCGTGTGTTTGCAGTTTTACTTTAGACTAGGAGCTCAATTTTTGGTCAAAAGATTTGCCATTTCCATTTTATGTTGGTCTCTGGTGATTACAGTATAAGTATCAAATTTTGTGGATCTATAGAGTTCTGCTTAGCAGGAAGTCTTTGTGCCCCAGCACCCCTGAAGTCAATCGAAATACATGTACACGTGATATACAGACTTTTGAACTGACATATTTACATACTCTTCACTATAGCAGGAAACTCTGTTTAATACTAGCTTATCTACTATCTAGCGAAGCTGTAAATAATAATAATAAAAATAATACAAGATTTATGTAGCGCCATGAAGTCCGAAGATACATAGCAAATGGAATGGCTACAGCTGCAACTGATAAGTGACAATCCTACCTCGATATGTCAATACAGAATTCTGCTAGGAAATGCATCAATGTATAACCAAAATTTTTACAACAAAATAGAATATACTACTAAAACAAGCACGGTGATAGTGCATGATGCAATACACGCATAAAACATTCACCGCTCAGTACTTGGCAGTATATTTCCAAAGCAGCGACCGTTAATCGCGTCACGCCTCACACATGTTGCTACACTACTTTGTGAAAACCAACAAAATATTTCAAAAGGCAGTGAAGCGACATGTTGAGGTGGTAATTTTATCTTTTAGTGTGTAAGTGAAATAACTTTCAAAAATTGGTTGATATTTTATGAATTACAACAAAAGCTTGTTGCATCAGCACATTTAGTCACTTCCAGATTTGGTGGACTTAGGCAAAGTAGAAGCAACAACAAAATGAAATACTGCACCGAAAGAAAAGGTGAGGAGCAAGTTCTAGCAGTTGTCACTGCGATGTTAAAGAAATGTAGGCAACAGGGTTTCCACTGGTCCTAAAGTCCATTTGTGCTTAACTACTGGAATTGCTTATGTGTTTCAGATACACTAAGGCACAGAAATCTGATTTTAGGACGATTTTATATAACTATCATGTGCTTGATTGACAAAATAACTCTGGTGCTTGTAGTTTAGCGAAGTGCATCGATGGATTTTTCTTGTTTTTATGGTGCTGAAAAAGTTATGAATTTTGATTCTGTCATTTGAGTGATAACCCTGGTAAGATTTTGGCTACTGTTTGACTGGTTCAATAATTCGGCCATGTTTCCTAATGATTCGGCAATTGTTAACTTTCTGCTCAGACTTCCAGATTTGGGGAGTACAGCTACGGGAACATGGACGCTTTAACTGTCTGCAGCTAAAAGTTAAAACAATCCGACAAACTCTTTAACACAGCAGAGTGAACTATACGATAACACACTGTACATTTATACCTTCTTGTTGCAAATTTCATGCAATTACAATTCTAACGTCAGTGTACATCTAAGTAACTTGTGTTGTTATGCAGCCCCCAACCGACTTTTCATCATGTACTGACTGGCTCCCAGTCGGAAACCGAAACAGGTAACAATGTTCCCTCATGCACGTGTACCTACTTTGCCAATTTTCAACTCAAATATGTCAGGTCAAGGGAGAGCTGCATAATATGTCAGCACTGGGCCAGCATGCATTTCTAGTCTGACTTAGATTGTAGAACACCAGTGACTACATAAAGGACAGTAACAAGTTCTGGCTCCTGGCGAGTATGAAAAAACCCATAACTATTCTGAAAAGTGTAATTTGGTCCCTGGGTGTCTAATCAATTAAATGCTGCCGAAGCACATGTATTTGATGTCTGTGAATTCGTTGATGCCATATTTGGAGCCCTCACGACCAAGTCCCGACTCTTTGACGCCTCCAAACGGTGCTTCGACACTGGACAAGATGCTCTCATTTATACCAACCATCCCAACTTCCAGACGTTCAGCGACTCGCCAGATCTGAGAGACGTCGCCTGAGTAGAAGTACCCTTCAACATATCAGTGATCAAATATTTTGCAGCAATGACTAAGAAAGCACAACACACCACAACGTAAACACTTAAATGGAAATCTCCTCAAAACTAGATTGTGGTTATGACTCCATCAACTATTATGCCTCCGCCAACATGTGACAACTACAAGGCCAAAAAGTACATTTTGGACCATATTTGACCCCACAATGACCTTGACCTTTTGACCCCAAAATTTGATATATCTTGCTAACAATGTTTGTTCAGAACTCGCGCACACACACACGCAAAAACACTCTGGAAACATAATGCCTCTGGCCACTATGTTGGCGGAGGCATAAAAACCAGAAAAGCTAGAACACTGGACCTGTAGAGAAATTTACACGTCAGTCAAAAATACAAAAGTTCATTTTCAGCACATTCACATCCTGTTGCCAAATTCTGTTAGCTTTGCACACAACAAATGAGAAGACATTTTCAGTTCAGTAGTAAAACTATAGCTGAATAAATCTATTTCCCAATGTATAGTTGCTTCAATCAAACTATTCTTGTTCATATAAAAATCCAAATCATTCAAATTGAATATTGTGCTACTTGATGGATAATTAGGGACCAACTTAATTCACGATTTCACGGCCGTGACATTTTCCGTGAAATTGGCGTTCTTCCGTGAAAAACGCCAATTTCTGTGAAATCCGTGATTTTTCGTGAATTTTAGCGCTTTTAGTTTAATTTATGACAATTCCAGAGTTTTATCAGCAGCTTTTGTACGGATGTTGCTGTTTGCCACATGTTGCACTTTAGCACTAAGTAGTTGACATTGACCGTCTTGAGTCTTGACTTAGTGTAGTAAATATTCTTTGTTCAGAAATTTCTTCGTTTGCATTAGCGCAGCACCCCGAAATAACGTCTGTGGGGCCCGTGAATTTCCGAAACTCGTTCCGTGAATTTTCCATGAAATTTGACACATTTTGAAAATTCTGCCGTGAAATCATGCATTTTTTCCCGTGAATTCGGTTGGTCCCTATGGATAATGTATATCACTGTATAATTATCACTTGTGTCAATTATTCATGAACTGCGAGTTCTAGAGCAGTCTGCTAGAAGTGATATTTAGTACATCAAAAATATCAACCCCATAACCAATAACTATAACATTACGAAAATTGTGACCAGCTGCATACCTGCTAACCCCGATGACGTCATGTTTGCAATAGAAATGGCTTCATCTTCCGTCTTAAACCTGAACAAGCAGAATTCAATCAATTTTCATGTGTAATTATACTAAATGCAATGCACAATTTGTTAAACAGGCATTACTGCAAAAACCCCATGTGGAGGATATATGAGGTTTTCGTTGCCATCAATGCAGAAACATCTCCATCCAGTTTATCTTCTAGATAAAAAATGCATCTAATTTTTTCAGCCCCATCGTATTTTAACTACTTTGCACAAAGTCAACTTATTAATGGATGCTGTAAACAAGTTTCAGTGATCACTGCTGACACGCCTTAATTAAAGCGTGAATGAGTTAATTATAGTTTTAAAAATAATGAAGTCAAAATGTTAATGCAGAGATAAAATGACTGCACACGGCTATCTCAGTGCGCTTAATCACTACCAAAAGTATCAACATGTTACACGTAGCTCTGTAACACTGAGATGGGTTATCCATAACAAGATATTCGTGCTTAAGAGCTTGAAAAGGCACAGTGTTGGCAGGTATTAGCAAACTGACACTTCCTTGGGCACTTCTTTTGTGACAAAGTTAGACATTAATCTATTTAGTCCATGATATTAAAACCAAAATCGCACTCTGACAGCAGTTCCCATACTGGCACTAAATTTTTACGTACTGAGATTTTGAAATTTTCCAAATTCTTCCATTCCATATTGTTTTGAACACTGCGATTAGGCCAAGTATTACAATTTCATTATACTGTCTGGTCCTAGGTGGCAGCATTTCAAATGTATACGTACACGAACATCACTGCGTCTATAATCGTACTAATGTGGCTATTAATGTACTAATCCGGCCACTGGCTGCTATATGAAATGAACCATCTATCTTCAAGCCCTGACTTCAACACAGATGTACACGGTGTTTCATAAAAAAAGACCCCTTTTGTTTTTTTTCATAATTCACTCAAGTGATGCGCATATGTGAATAAATACTAACTCTTAATGTTTTAAGAAAACATGGCAGTTGATTAAATATTCTTTGCTAATCATGATGTAACGCTGACATTATAATGTGTCACGGGTACAAACAGGCTAATCCCAATTGGTGCTGCCATTTGCTACCCTGCTTCAGTGGTGAAAAATCCGGTTCGTTGATGTCAAATATTTAAGTTTTACAGTTGCAGCCACAAAAACGCGCAAAGCGATCGCATTTACGTGTCTGTGGGGATAGTTTAGTTGGAATTTCACATGTTCGAGCAAGACAGTGCACTAGCGCACAGAGCTTGCAAGATGGTTTAGTTTTTGGATCACGAGACGCCTGATTTCATGTCCACACGTTGCTCAGAGCTGATGCGATAAACATTTTTCATTAGCGAACCAGATTAAGTTCACCATCAAAGCAGGGTAGCAACTGACAGCACCAGTTGAAACTAGCAAGTTTGTACCTGTGACACATTATGACGTCAGCGTTATATCACGACTAGCAAAGAATAGTTAATCAACTGCCACATTTTGTTCAAATATTTCGAATAAGTATTTCTTCAGCTACAACTGGTCAAAATTTCACGTAAATTGCTCATAATTTGAGTAAATTATGAAAAAAACAAAAGGGGGTCCTTTTTTATGAAACATCGTGTAGAATGAGGAGTGGTATACTTGATGATGGGTGCAACGGGTCCAAACGTCTCCTCCTGAGCACAGATCATGTCCGTGCTGACCTCGGTGATGACAGTCGGCTCAAAGAAACTGCCACCAAGCTGATGGCGAGCTCCACCGCTCATGACCTTTCCACCCTTAGACACCGCATCTTTCACGTGCTCTTCCACCTGTGTCAGCAGCCGTATCGGACATATTGTACCTTTCGTATAAGTGCTGCCATTCTTTGGCGAATATATATAAACATAATAGCTGTCATTTGATTTCTATTAACTACAGCTGCAAAAATTAATGATTAATTAGAGGATTAATTGTCAAAAAAATTGTAATAATGAATACAATTTTGATGCTTAAATCATAAAAACATGACGCAGTAGATGAAATGACATCATGACAGGCACTTGAACAAGAAGCCCGAGTGTTGCTAAGATAGCCGACCACACTGGTTATCAGTGACCTTCGAGGTCATCCAAGGTCGATAATTTTCGAGTCATTTGAAAGTCAAAATGCCACTTTCTATCAGTGATGATTAATAGTAACCTTGGCCATATCTCACCATTTCCCAGATTTGGCCAGTTTTCCGTTGAAAATCGCTAATTTTTCCTACCCCTTCATTTAACCCCAAATTTGAAAATGTTCCCCTTGCACTAGATCACTGAAATTTTGCATGCCGAGGTTTAAGACACAGGGCTAATTAATAGTGTAAAAGTTTTCCCTTTAGACCAAACGCTAAGTCACAATACATCCATTACAGACGACGACAGACAGACAGACGACAATGCGTAGCATAAGCTTGACCGTTGTGTAAGTATAGTCGGCTAAAAAACGAGCATTTGAAATCATCTCAATCAATCATCGGTTTTTCTGGAAGTCAACATTTTAGTCTTTCCACAAGACGGAATTAAAACAGTCGACAATTGCATAGTTCATCTGTTAGAGATTACAGCTCAAGAAGTGAAAAAATCTAATAAAGCAAGAAAATGTACTTTTGACAATTGCCACTGCTAGCCTTTAACTGAAATTAACTATTAATCAATCGTTGATTTTTGTACAGTTGACTATTTGAAGAACTTCAATCGTTATTGCCTCTACTCACGCACCTTGTCAGCAGCAGCAACATTGATGAGTGGACCCTGAGTCACTTGCGAGTCCATTCCGTTGCCAACCTTCAGTTGAGCTACGGCTGCGGTGAGGGCTGTCACAAACTCATCGTGGACACCTTCCTGCACCAGCAGCCGGTTAGCACAGACGCACGTCTAGACACCAAACAGCCATCGCTCGGTCACTTTAATCAATATCAGGATTTCAACTTCGATATGATATCGATACAACATTCGACAAAATATTGTGATATCGATATTTTTTAAATAACAAGAATGCAAATCTTATATAAGCACAGGAACATGAGGTGAACATTGAGCAAAGCAGTATGCTTTATTTAGATAATAAAAATGTGTCCACGGGACTTCCAGGAAAACCGATGACTGATTGAGATGATTTCAAATGCTCATTATTTTGGACTGTAATTTAATCAGGCTGCCTACAACACTATTAACTTGCAGCATTTGTATCTTTCTTCCCAGTCATGCAAGACAGTAAGGAATCTGTAGCAAATATCGCAACAATGTTACCGTTGCGATATGTTCAAAAAGTTTACATTTTTCCATGATACGATACGACATGATATCAATAACGATATATCCATATTTTTGATATATCAAGTCACAAGCACCTGCTCACTAAGTACATAATAAGCTGAGTTATGACTTCAGTGACAAATATCTTACTTCAATGAGTGGAACCCATACAGCAGAGACGATAAATGCATGCGATTTCTTGTCCCAGTTTTAATGACCAGGTGTTATTAAATTGTACAGATTTGCGCCTATATTTTTGAGCGACAGCTATGGACACCCATAACTGGGAGGGGCTTTTCCTTCCCAACTGGGGTGAGGGGTTTTTCCCCAGTCCCCATCCCCAGATGCCTCTCCATTGGCACGCATCAACCATCCCACTTATTCAGAGCTTCCGCCAATCTACAACATCAGCCAACTAGCAGGCAGCACACAGTTCAATTCAACAGTAAAAATTAAAGCAAAATATTCAACCGCTATTCAGCTGAAGTGCTATACATTCTTTTATTGTAAATTATGACATTCAATATTATAAGTCCATGTTGATGTTAATAACAGAGTTTCATAAATTAACGATTAATCACAAGATTAATCACTAAAACATTAACAATTAATAGAATTATAATCATTAAATTTTTTATTAAAGTCACAGAACTAACACAATGTACATAATGTAGATAAAATAACGAGCATACGATAAGCAATATTCACATTCTTTGGAGAAAAAAATTGGACGAAACAAATATTTAAGCCCTACTAATCATAATATAGCAATATAGACCTATTGTTGTTTCAGTGTGGTTAGCTAAATAAATAACGCTGATGAAAACATCCATTTTTCTTGCACAATAACCACAGGTAATTATAATTAAAATTGACAATTAATTAATCACTAATGTTCAAAAAGTGAACTACTGAAATTGTTTTAACTGATACCAGATGTAGTTAACAGATGTAATGTAAGACCTGGCCACTGCAGCGGAATTTGCACGCTATGGTGCCGGTGACAGCGGCACTGATATCGGCACTGTCAAAGACAATGAATGGAGCATTTCCACCGAGCTCCATTGAGACACGTTTCACGGAACCGGCTGCTTGACGCAACAAGATCTGTCACAGTAAACAACCATTTACAGTGCTAAGTTGGTTTACCAAATTAACATTGCAAAACACTTCTAAGACATGGGCTGCTCAGTGATCTGTCAGTTGTCAGAGAAAAATGGAGACAAAAACTAACTAGAAAAGAGAGAAGTTTTGAGCCGAAAATGTAATTTGGTCCTTCATTTTAAGGTTTGGAAATTCCAGGCCTCCAATTTGGTCCGTCATTTGACAGATACTGCATTTTCCCATCATTGTTTTGTTGTGGTCCATCATTTTCAGGTCCTGCAAATTCAGCACCCCCAACAATATTAAGGATGAGTTACTAACGCGTTAACACATGCGCTAAAAAATTAATGCTTCGACAGCTCTACAAAATATTAATACTACGACTGCTTTCGTTACTACAGTGACAAAAATAGAACCTTTCCAACGGCTGTTGATCCAGTGAATGATATCTTAGCAACAAGTGGATGTTCACAAAGGACTTTGCCAGCAGACGGAGTACTTTCCCGTGAGCTCGTCACTACATTTAATACGCCTGCGGGAATCCCGGCTTTCTCAGCCAGCTACAACCAGCAACAGTGAAATATAATGAGTGAGTGAGTGAGTAGGGTTTAACGTCCCACCCGACACAGTATAGGTCATTTCGGGGGCGGTCTTTTCAGGCAGAATGCACACAAACACACAGTAATGAAACAGTAAGTTTAACCTTTACAATAAAGAAACAGATAGTTTAACACAAAAGACCAAAAAATGGGCTAAATCTAAAATTGCAAGAACTCCATTATACACGTGCATATATGTACTGAACATAATGGTAGTTCTAATAATCTTCCATTATCCTCCAGACAGTCATTAATTTCAGAATGCTGTCTATTAGAGAATAACATTAAAAATAATACAATAACAATAACAATATACAGAGTGGGCCAAAAAAATGTGCCACTTTACTTTTGTCCACATCTTTGCCGACAATTTGCGATAATGTGATTATTATAGATCCCACCACACCATAAACGTGTCTCTACACTACCTTGTGAGATATCAATGAAATATGTGTACATAACTATAACAACAAACAAACATTTTGGTAAAATTAAAAAAACACGTCAGACCAACATTGCAGTAAGTAGTCTGTATAACACTAGACTGTGTGAGTATAACACAGTTTAGTGTCATACGAATCATTCATCGCAATGTTGGTATGAAATGTGATTTCTTCATTTACCTAAATTTTTGATATTATCGTTAGCTTTTGCTTACATTTATATTTCACAAAGTAGTGTAGAGACATATTTACTGTGTGGCAGGATATATAACAATCACATTATTGCTAATTGTCTGCAGTGTGCCAGTGAAAGAATTTTAAAAATCGATCAATAATGGTGAAGATATGGACAAAAATAAAGTGCCACGTTTCTTATGGCCCACAGTGTAGATGATAATACCATCACAGTGTAGCACGGTATGCGTAACACTGTTGTAAGGGCGACTATCAAAGTCAATGGGAAACCCCAGATTTTGCGCACCTGTAGCCCCCAAACCCCTGAATCAATCAACTTAAAATTTAACTTGGATGATTACGTCAGCGGTCTGGCCCTACGTGCCAAAAACGGTACAAATCGGCCCATCGGGGTCGGCAGGGCAAAGGGGTGAAATATAATGTTCAACTAGGTTATTTTTTCTTTTTTTACTTTGATTGCCAATCTCTGGAGAACACATTTTTCGGAGTATCGCCGCATTCTTTGCACTGGATGACGTGTTTCGGTGGGGATTGATTTCCTAGGGGGTCTCAACATTCATCTTTCATATTTTCCCACTTGAATCCCCCGAAAACCGAAAATTTTAGGCCCATCTTCGGACTCTGAAAAACTACAACTGAAAATGCTTAACAATGGAGATGCTCATCTACAAACTACTCTTAATCGTCATCGTAGCCTCACCAAACTGGCATAGTGAATAAGCAATGTGGCTTCGGGAATTCCAAATATGTGGTAATTTTGGACCCCCTGCCTACAGGTCACGTGACACGGAGCATGCGCAGTGAACTTTTGGCCTTTAACATGGGCAAATGCAAGTTTGAGGCTTTATATCTCCCTAACGATGCAAGATAAGACGCATAGTCACAATGGACCACCAATAGGAAACAACATATGCCGAGTCGAATGGTCATATGACCGATGATGTCACATGACCCCAAAAGATCAAACTGGTGACCCCATTATCTTTGAGGCCCGATATCTCCGTAATGGTGCAAGTTAGATGCATGGTAACAATGGAACACCAATAGGAAACCATATATGCTGAGTTGAATGGTCATGTGACCGATGATGTCATGTGACCCAAAAAAATCAAAGTTGAGACCCCATCGAAAGTGAAACCACCATAGTGTACTAATTATTCCTTACTCATAGATTTCGAGTAAGTAAGTGTTCCAATCAAGGAACTGTTCCAATTCAGGCAACTCTCCCCTATTGGCTTACGGAATAATGCGGGGTGGAAAACGTTAAATGGGGTCACGTCACATGGTCTGTAAGGGCAGCCAGTTCGTCATTCTATCACTCTGTGTCCTAGCCAAATGATTTCTGCTGTTTTGGATGTGTGACTTGGTCGCCCTTATTAAGTAATGTAAACTGGTGAGTTTTTTATATTTAATAAATTTAATAGTCGTAATAATGAGAAGGTATAAATGGCCCACTCCCAAATTAGCGCAGGTCATCAAATTCAGCCGATTAACAAAAAACATTATCAGCAGAGTTAAACTTTATGCTGTGACTGTCGTGTATAAAAGCTGCTGCAACTATGCAAATATAAAGCAGATTCATTTACCATTAGCTATCAAACTCACAATACATCAAAGGGAAGAAAAATAAACAAACATTTTTGGAGCTGGATAGGTTATCAAATCACTACGAACATCTAATCAGATTAAAAAGCATTCACACAACAAAACTATGAAAATAACCCTACAGATAACGTAGAGCATAATCAGACTGAATCCAAACCAGTTTCAGCTACAAAGACAGCTCAGCATAAGAGGAGGACAGCAAGCAACTGACATCACAAAGGGCAAGTGCTGAGTATGGTGTGTCCTCAGATGGCTTTGATACCACAGTACAACCAGCTGCTATAGCAGGCGCCGCCTTCCTTGTCAGCATTGCATTAGGGAAGTTCCACTATACAAAAAACAGCAACAGCTGACCAGCGACCCAAGAATTAATTGTTTTAACACAAGCTCACTAACGGCCACAACTGAGCAAGTGAGTGAGTGAGTAGGGTTTAACGTCCCGCCCAACACGGTATAGGTCATTTTGGGCCCGGCCTTTCCAAGTACTACTATTACAAAATACACTTACACATAATAATGGAACAGAAAGTTTAACATTTACAAAAAAAAACAAAAAATCGACCTAAGCCAAAAATTGTAAGAACTGTATTATGGCATGCATATGCAACAGTAATGACAGTTCTAATAATATCTTCCATCAATTTCAGAATGCTGTCTATTAGAGTCTAGGAGGGAGGGGGGTGGGCACTACTGAACTTGTTAAATAAAGTACATCACACTTATCATTTCAACGACCATTTTCCTGGTAAGCCTGGGAAAGTCAGTTGCCCCGTTGATTCCACTCTGAACAAGCTCACACGGCAGAATGACAAGTAGGATAATTGAAACCAGCAGCTAGCACCAAAGTTACTGTGAACAGAACACTAGCGATTATCACCAGATATCCGCAATGCAAGTGAATAAACGTTTTTAGCTCATCTTCAAAGAATAGAACATTTCGAGTCAATTTACAATTCACTTTTTAGACTAAAAGTCAGACACAGTACCTAGCAAGTGACAGATCAAACAAAATGCGGACTAAAATAAAAGCAAACAGCATGTTGATACTGACGGGCGTGATCATGCCAGCGACACCGACTGGTTGGCGGACAGTAATGAGACGTTTGCTTGGTGCAGGGCTTGGTATGGTGTCACCGTAGACACGCCGGGCCTCCTCTGAGAACCACTCAATAAATGATGCACCATAACCAATCTCCGTCTGAGCTTCAGACAATGTTTTACCCTGGACACGGTGAAAATAAGCACATCTAAAACTGCTCACAATTTCTACAAGTTTAACCAATAAACAATAACAATTATACATACTGTATTAAATATCTACAGCATGCATTACATAAATATTTCGCAAGCGATCACAGTCGCTGGACCTTCGACGTGAAACTCGTTACCGTGAACATTAGATCTGCTGCATCTGTTGGCTCGCTTTTAAAAGCGGCTACTGAAGACACACTTGTTTAAAATATCGTTCCCATTAATCTGACGTTAGGTTTTAGCATTTTAAACATTGACGATAGACCTACTGTTTTCATTTTGCACGTTTTGTCAGGTGCCCTTGTTTTTATCTTAGGATATCTTACCGCGCCATACAAATGGTCGTATTATTATTATTATTATTATTAATTGATAATAACCTATAAACTGTGGCACGGAAAATACGAAAACATTGCAACAATAACTGAAAACTGGTGACAACAATTGTTTCAGTACTGTTTTTTTCCAACCAATTTTGCAGTTTTCCTCAACTTATGCTGCAAAATTTTCAGGACATATTTACCACCAGTACTCCTTAAACAGGAAGTGAAGCAAAGTCGACTAAAAATACAAGAATAACTATTTAACCCCGTCTCATGACAAACAAGCACTAAAACAGTTTAATTAGTCATATGCAATTCTTTAGTACTGTGAATGACTTAATGTGTGTTCTAAACCGTGTAATAATAATAAGAATAATAAAAATGCAAATTTTCCAAATAGTGCACAGACATGAACAAATCAAATAAAAATTACAATCTACCAAATTGTTCTGCAGTTACAAACTAAATAACGAAACTTGAACTAGCCTACGAAAAAAACAGCTAAACACTAACAAAACAAATTTAACCTTTGCTAACACCAATTCAACATGCATTGGCAAATTGAACTAACTATTTATAGATTGATAAAATGTAAAAATCAAAGAAAAATATATCACACCATCTCTAAGGTGATCAATTTTGCTAATTCTTCTTTATTATCCATAATAACTTCGTACCAACGACGTAGTAGTAAAGATCTTTCCTATCACAAAACAAGTGATTTATCAAACTGCAAACATCTACTCTTCCTGGTGAAACAAAATAGAAATTAGTAGTAGCAAACTACAATATTAACAACATAATAATGTGAACACATAGTACAGTAACTAAATTTTTATTACAACAGTCACAATAAAGTAACAAACATTAATGATGTTTCCAAACTGCAATTAATAAGTAATAATTAACTGCATTCCACCAATAATCTAACAATTATTTTTGTGAAAGCGATATATTTTGGGTTTGTGTCAGATTGTCAATCAAAAAGATACAACACAAAAGGCAATGGCAGATAGATGCAATTTCACAACTATAGGGTGCGGCCAAAAAAAAGTAGCCCCCTCAGGTTTTTTGCCATTTTCTCAGCAACCACTTAGGATTTTAATTTAAAATTTTACGCATTTATTTAATAAAACCTTTTACATCTAACTGCTGACTGAATTTTTAACATTACCAATTTTTCAGCATTAAAAATGTTTGAGCTAAAAATGCTATTTAATATTCAAAAACCGATTACCACGTTATTGCTGATGATGTCACAGTGACCTTTTGATAAACAGTAATTGAGTAATTTATTCTATTTATAAATTACCACTTAATTATCAATCTTTTAAAGCAATCACCAGCTGCCCAACGGGTTCATCTTCCAGCAGGATGGCGTGCCAGCATACACAGCGGCAGCATGCAGTGCACAGACCTGGTTGCGAGCCAACTGTCCAGATTTTGTCACAGAGGCTGGTGGCCTTCAAATTCGCTGAATATAAACCAATGGACTACCACATGTGGGGTGCAATGTTGAAGGCTTAGACAACCACGAAACTCAAGGAAGCGCTTCAGGTTATCTGAGAAAACTTGCCACAAGGACCAATCGACAAGATCGTGAAAGACTTATCAATTAAGCGACTGAAGGCTTGCGTTGGATCTTGGAGCTGGCAGTGGACACTTCGACAGGACTGTCTTTTGCCAGTGCGGGGCCCTTGGCACTAACTTACCGCAAGACCCCTAATACCACATGGCGACCTGCAGCCACACCATATAACAAACTGCAGGATAGGCCCATGGGCGGCGCTAGGAATCTGAAGCTGGGGGCAACATGGCAGCAAAGGCCAGGGCACAGGGGGCAATATTTTTGTGCGGGTCAACTGTCGACCTTATTCAGTTGTATGCATCAGAAAAACATAGTCTGGTTCAGGAGAAGAGCCCCTAGTTGGGAGGTCAAGGGCAAAGCCCCCCCTAAAGCTGAAAACACTTGTAGTTTTTGGATATTCAATGGAAGCCGCAAATGTACTTGCGTTTTTATCACAGAGAGCCTATACTGCACTTGCTGTCCTGCAAAAACTGACGTTTAATAAGTCACATCTTAGCATGCCCATTCCGGTTACCAAAAGGCACCTTATCACATCAACACTTCAAGAGCAAGAGCAAGGGCACAGGGGGCAGCTGTTTCCCATGCTTCTTGTGCCGCCCACGGATAGGCCTAAGTCTGTACTGTAGGTAATGCAGGCCTCTACGCTGTATCTTGTGTGCTTTTTAGACTTACAATTTCGCGAGCAGAGTGAGCAAAAACATTTAGACCAAGATTTTCCACTTCCTCCCTCACCACCCCTCCTAAAGACGAGCCTGCACTTCAAACATTCACAGTGATGATGACATTCTGGCATCTGAACATTAGTTAACTGTGTTGTTTCAGCGATGTTATTGAATTGGTGTTGTAGCTTGAACATTTTTTAATGCCAAAATAATCGGTATCTATAACTTTGTAGTTTTTCAACAGAATCACACTTTACTTGGCAGTTAAATGTAGTAGGTTTTAGTAAATAAAGCTGTGAAATGTCAAATTAAACTTCCGAACAGTTGCTCAGAAAACAGTGAAAAACTTTAGGCGGCTACTTTTTTGAAGCACCCTGTATGTAACTTCACCTTAGCAGTAGTCAGTTTCCACGTCTGAAAAGCCTTGTAAGCAGCATCCACAGCATGATTAACATCATCGCCAGTCATATCAGGCACATTTCCAATGACACTACCAGTGGCAGGATTAATTACTGTTGACACAGTATTAAAAACACTCAAACAACAGCTAAGTTCAGTCACGCTGGGCCATTGTTAAGTATACACATTGTTATAAGTCAATCCATATACAAGTTCACCCCCTGACATTCTGGGCAAAAATTTCTCTAAAAAAATGTATAAGTCGTGCAGCTCCAAATTTGAGACCTTTCGCCTGCATACCCTACTCACACATTATTACATCTACAACATAAAACAAACATTGCAAAAATGAAAACTGGTACCAAAAATTACTTCTGCAGTGTTTCTTGCATAAAAACATCACTGAAGTATTTTTTCCATACAACTCTAAGCATCAGAAAAAAACTACATGAACATTCTTCTGCAATTATTTACTTCACTGACCAAGTTAGCATACCATTTATACATCATCTGAATTCTTTCTCGCTTTGCACCATGAAAATACATAGACAGAAACAGATAATGGGCGACTTCACTTTTTGACTTAAGACATTTGCTGAGCCAAAGCTAAAGCTGAACGTTAAAGTCTGTACTTAGACCAAAGTTCAACTAAACGATTAAAAATGGCAGAAAACCAGTAAACCTAACATGAAATAAATCAACCAGTTACGCCTGGACTTGCTTATTTAATTGCGCCGCGCACGCAAATGATGTAACTATGTAATGTCTTACGTCATTATGTAGCCATACGGCATTTATCCATATAGAACTGTAAATAGTCGCCATGTTTTCGCTCAGCTAAAGTCAACAGTTGAAGTGGATTCTGTGAAATCACTTCTGCTTCGCCGTACTTGATGGACAGTTGTACACTCACAGCAGAAGTCACTGGCCGTCAACATCTGCGTTCTGCCACTCAGCAGAAGTTGGTCGTACTGCGCTATCGACTGAACAGTTTCGGTCGTCGGCGCTTTTCTGTGGTGGGCCCGTCGACTTGAAATTCGCTGCCAGACAGTCTTCGTGACCCAGAACTGAGTCACGATACTTTCAAACGTCAGTTGAAGACATACATTTTTGCAAAATATTGATGACAAAAATGTATTCAGCGCATTAAAGACCTTTTTGAGTATGCGCTACATAAATTTACACTTTACTTACTTACTTCACTTTTTGACTTGAGTCGCTAATTAGACCAAAGGTTAGACTCAGCGAAAGTCTCAGCAAAAGTCTAAGTCAAAAAGTGAAGTCGCCCAATGACTACCATCAAAGGTCTGTCCACTGCCAGCGGAGACCCACTTTCCATTAACATAGCACTTGTCTCTGATGAATGCATTCAAGGACGATGATGTCAAGCTACGCACAGCATGCTGTTGACAAAGCTTTGGCAATAACCGTGTCATCCCCTACAACACAGTCACTTACATCAACTGCTTTTTATTACACGCTAACTTACGCAGTAAGCTGAATTCCATAGCAACAGCAATAAATAGTAACGCTGTGCTAACATGGAAGTAATCAGTTTGTTCCCACATTATACCGGCAAATTTTATATCTATTACCAAATTGTTATGAGATAAATAAATCAACACACCGCAAAATGCATTGCTTATATATGTCAAATTCCACCGCTATTTCGTACTTTTATACATCGAAAGCAAAGGATGGCAACTTCCAAACGACCACGCCCACATAAACCAATAGTAAACATCAGACTGATAAATAAGTAACAACACGAACCCCAAAACGAGTCGCATGCAGATGTAACACGGAAGCAAGGAAAAGATCGCATTTTACCGTTTCCCTATTCAACCAACCCGCATCTGTTTAAACGCTTAACGTTAGCACTTTAAAACTGTCAAATTAAAATTAATAACATTAACATGCAATGTCTGAATCATCACTCACCTCTGAGACTGATAGGCGTGGCCAGAGAACAACATTAAGAAGCCCAGCTGTCGATAGCCGACTGTACTTATTGGTTATCACTGACCTTCATGGTCATCCAAGGTCAATGACTTTCGTGTTACTTAAAAGCCAATATGCCACTTTCTATTAGCCTAATAGTGACATTGGCCTTAAGCCTTAGGCCTATATCTTTAACTATTTCCGAGATAAACTACGGCCACTTATAACTTGAAAATTTCCACTAAAAATTGCGGCGAAACCGCTGTAGATAAAGACATCACCAGCGCCCTATTCGATGGTACCATCGCTGATTCCTTTCGACTTACCGTTTAACCACAATACCGCACACATTGGCATATGAAAGATTTATTTATTTGATTTAATGACAATGGGCCGCAGCCACTAACATGCCACAATAAAATAACAGTATACACCAATGAATGTCACTGCTAACACAATAGGTTTCTACAACAATAGCTGTACTATACAGGGTGGGGCAAAAAAATGGCACAAAATTTTTGTATGCCAATAACTCCATAAAATATTAACCGATTTTCAAAATTCTTTTACTGATGGAATCAGCAAAAAATTTGTAGTAACAATAACACTTAAGATCCCATCACACCTCATAGGTGTCGTTACACTACCTTGTGAGATGTCAGACATCGCACTCTCGCCGGCGACGACAATGGCCAATTGCATGATCAACGTTGATTGAGCCTGACATGTGGCTTTCAAACAGCCCGAACTTAAATCCTGTCGATTATGTTGTTTGAGGGGGTCTTTCATTAGATGGTTTATCAGTGTTGACAATTCACGACAATTCTGGAGCACTGAGTGGGGCAAACTGTCGCAGCGTTTGGTTGAAGGCGCTATTGGTCAGTGGCGTCATCAGCTTGAGTGCGTCGTCCAGCAGCAAGGCGGACAAACTGAACATTTGATGTAAAAACTGCGAGATATTACAGTTACTTTGAACAATAATTGAGGCAATAAACAGGTTGTTTTTTTGTAAATTTTTTACAATGTGTTGCTACAGATATCGCCTTGTTTTCAACTGTTGCTTTGAAGACATTAATATTTCACTAGGTAGTGTAGCGACACACTTGAGGTGTGGTGGGATCTTTAGTAACAGTGTTACTGCAAATTTTCTCTTTTTTCCGACAATATACAAATTTTGAAAATCGGTTAATATTTGATAAAGTTATTGGCGTATAAAAATTTTGTGCCATTTTTTGGCCCACCCTATAGAAAAGATAAACTTTGCAATAACTAGCGAAGAATGTGGAAGTAATAGATCGTTTAAAGCTATTTAAATTAGAAAAGTCAGTATTGTCAGCTGGCAGGTTATTCCATATTCTTCCTCTACGATAAGTGAAAAAGTTATGTCTGGTGTTAGATCTGCAGCCTGGTAGGAATAATTTATATTTATGTCCACGATGTCCATCAGTACGTAGTTTAAAAAATTCACTTAGGTTGAGATCACAGAGATCAGTCAATCCAAATACTAGTTTGTAAGCAAATATCAAGTCCAATCGAAGTCGGCGAAGTTCCAAATTTTCTAACTGGAGCTTATTCAACCGCTGACAATAAGTAAAATGCTGTAGACCTGGGAGGCGCTTTGTGAAGCGCCGCTGAACTTTTTCTAAACTTTCGATATCTTTCTTTAAGAAGAATGAACGCATCGTTAAAATCTTGAACTAAACGCATGCCTAAAACTAGACAGCAGTCGTAGCCCGCAGGTACCTCCGGCAACGCAATGCTATTCGCCAGGTGGCGTCACCATCTTCGGTTTTGCAGCGGTTCCGCTTATGCCCCCTTTAACGCAATGGTAACGAAAATTTCAAAGTGATCCAGGATTCCTGCCAGATCACCCCCAAAATTTAATCACTTGTAGCTTATGCCATGTCCGACATACCCTCAAAATTTCAGAAAGATCCGTCCATAACTTTTTGAGTTATCTTGTACACACACAGACAAACAAACAAAAACCGGCAAAAACATAACCTCCTTGGCGGAGGTAATAATGATTTTGGTCAAGGGGGTTTTCGTGTACTACTTTCCATTGTACAAGCTAGGCTTAGGCCAACATGCTGATAGTAATCCAGAAACAGTTTAGGTTTACATTCGCCGACCCGATCTATAACTTAACAGTCGACAATAGTAGTTGGAAGTCAGTCAGTTTCGATAGGTTTGTGATTTCCTTTGCGACCGATCCGTCATCTTTAACATGTTGGCCGCCACTTTCCGCCGTGGGCAATTTTTCTGTCTATACTTCAGAGGGTTGGCAGTTCCATTACAGCTACTGTGTTACCGATTTATTGCATTTCGTTACACTAGCCTATCTAGTATCCCTAAACAGTCATATCTCATATTAAAGTAGTTTTGCAGAAATCGAAATAAGTATTGTTATTTAGTATTTATAAAATGTTTTTCTTCTCTTTTGTTCTTTTTTAGCCGACCGTATTTAAGTAACGGTCGAGCTATTGACATGGTTGTCGTACGTCTGTCTGTCCGTCGGTCCGTAACAAATATACAGGGTGCGGCAAAAAAGTAGTCCCCTAAAGTTTTTCGCCGTTTTTTCAGCAACCTTTAAAATTTTAATTTTAAATTTTACATTTTATCTACGAAAACGTTCTACATCCAACTGCGAAGTGAAATATGATTCTGTTGGAAAACGACGAAATTATAGGCTTCTAAACATGACCGTTTACCGATTTCTTAGCATTAAAAATGTTTAAGCTAAAATAATATTGAATTTTCAAAAACCGGTTACCACTTTACTGCCGATGACGTCACAGTGACGCTTTGACAAACATTAATTTATTTTGTTTAGAAATTATCACTAAATTATCGTTTTTTAAAGCAATCACCGGCTGCCCACCGGATTCATCTTCCAGCAGGACGGCACGCCAGCACACACAGCGCGCAGCGCACAGAACTGGCTGTGGGCCAACTGTCCAGATTTCATCACAAAAACCAATGGCCACAAAATTCGCCAAAT